>Ga0153954_1000557_pt1 | contig 28614 bp, 25 predicted proteins | sample TSFL038MetaG_FD_102277 | JGI IMG/M metagenome (GOLD analysis project Ga0153954, IMG submission 102277) | Attine ant fungus gardens microbial communities from Florida, USA - TSFL038 MetaG | ecosystem: Host-associated > Fungi > Mycelium > Unclassified | place: USA: Florida, Wekiwa Springs State... | reverse complement strand
TCGAAGGCCTGCTTCAGCAAATCGAGATCGTTCCACCCCGCGACAACAGTGTCCTCCAGCACGCTCGGCGGGATACCAGGCGAGCTCGCCACGGGCACCGGCGCGTCCGCCGGTCCGGACTCGTTGAAGGACGGCCGGGCGCTGATGAAGGCCTGGTCGCTCCAGCCATGATAATGGCCCTCGAACTTCAGGATCTTGATCCGGCCGGTGAAGGCGCGGGCCAATCGAAAGGCCATCAGTACCGCCTCGGTGCCCGAGGTCGCGAAGCGCACCACTTCGATGCCCGGCAGCAAGCGGCACAGCCGCTCGGCCAGCTCGGTCTCGCGCGGATGCTGCGCGGCATAGACCTGGCCCAGCGCGAGCGTGGCGGCGACCGCGTCGATCACCGGCTTGGGCGCATGGCCCAGGATCGCCGGCCCGTTGCCCAGCACGTAGTCGATATGCACGTTGCCGTCGACGTCGTAGAGCCGTGCGCCCTCGCCGCGCTCGAAGAACAACGGCACTGGCGCCGAGGCATAGCGCACATTGCTGCTGACGCCGCCGGCCAGGCTCTTCCTGGTGCGTTCGTACAATGCGATCGACTTGGCGTAGCTGCGCATGCCCCCTCCCGAGCAAGAACGATGCCTTGCGCGCAGGTCAGGGGCAATCAGAATATGTGATCACAAATTCCGATTGCCTGGGCTATGCTCTCGGCCGATGGCATCCAAGCCGCCCGCCGACAAGTCACGTAGCGACCAGTCGCTACGTGACCATTCGCTGCGTTCGCAGGTTTACGACTCCCTGCGCGATGCGCTGACGGCCGGTCGCTTCATGCCGGGTCAGAAGCTCTCTTTCCGCTATATCGCCGGCACCCTCGGCGTCAGCATGACGCCGGTGCGCGAGGCCGTGCGCCGGCTGGTCGCCGAGGGTGCCTTCGAGATGCGCCCCAGCCGCTCGATCCGCGTGCCGCTCATGACGCGCGACAGGATTCTCGAGCTGCGCGATATCCGCCTGGCCCTGGAAGGACTGGCGACCGAGAAGGCCGCCGCACGGACGACCCGCGAGCAGGCGTCGAACCTTCGGCGGATCGCCGCCGAGTTGATGGCGGTACGGACGCGGGGCGACACGATCGCCGATCGCCAGAAGATCCGCGAGTTCCATTTCACGCTGTACGCGCTGGCCAACCAGCCGACCCTGTTGCGCGTGATCGAAGGGCTGTGGCTGCAGACCGGCCCCTACATGAACCTGCTCTATCCCGACTTCATCGCCTCGCCGCGCGGCCCCGAACGCCGCCTGCGCATCGTCAAGGCGCTGCAGGCGCACGACGGCGCAACGGCACGGCGCGAGATGGAGGGCGATATCGGAGAAGCGCTGACTTATGTGGCAAACCTCGCCGACGAAGCGGGCAATATCGCACCCGCGCAACCTATCGATACCAAACGCCGGCGGCCTTCCCTGCCGCCCACCGGCGCTCTAGCCTTCGCCTAAACTGAAAGGAACCAAGATGGCCCAGCAGCTCAGCAATCAACGCATCGCGTGGTTCAACGGCAAATTCATGCCGGAGAACGAGGTCATGATCCCGTTCCGCGACCGCAGCTGGAAGTATGGCGACGGCGCCTTCGATATGACGCGCACCTTCAACGGCCGTCCGTTCCGCCTGAAGGAGCATATCGACCGCTTCTACCGGTCGCTGCGCTACCTGCAGATCGATCCCGGCATCTCCGCGAAGGAGATGGTGTCGGCGAGCGAGGAAGTCGTGGCGCGTAATGAACATCTGCGCGCTGCCGTGGGCGACTGGTGGCTCGGCCAGCGTGTCAGCCGCGGCGTCGACGCGGTGGGCGACGAAGGCTGGGACCATACCGGGCCCAACGTCGTGATCGAAATGCTGCCGCTGCCCTTCGCCAAGCGCGCCAAGCAGTACCGCGACGGCGCCGATGTCATGACCACGACGGCTCGCCGCATCGCGCCGTCGATGCTGTCGCCGCGCGCCAAGACGCACAACTATCTCAACATGATCATGGCCGAGAAGCCGGTGAAGGCACTAAACCCGGACGCCTGGGGCATCCTGCTCGACGAGAACGGCAATCTGGCCGAAGGTCTGGGCTCCAACATCTTTATCGTGCGCGAGGGTCAGCTCTTCACGCCGTCGGAGCGTTACGTGCTGCCGGGCGTGTCGCGCCAGATGACCATGGACATGGCCAAGAATCTCGGCATCCCCTGCACGACCGGCGACATCGACATGTTCGACGCCGCCAATGCCGAGGAGATGTTCCTCACCTCCACAAGCCTCTGCATCCTGCCGGTGCGCAGCTTCAACGGCGCGCCGGTGGCCGACGGCAAGATTCCCGGACCGATCACCAAGAAGCTGATCGACGCCTACTCCAAGGATGTCGACTGCGACTTCGTCGGCCAGTACCTCAAGTTCCTGAACTGAAGTCGCACGACCGACGGCTTTTCCCCAGCTATCCGGTGTAAAATCACCGGCAAAAGCTGGGGGAACGCCATGTTTAGCTGGACGGAAAAGCAACCGGCCGAAGGCCTCGTCATCGCGCCGGATGAACGCCTGCCGTGGCCGCAGACCACGGCGCTCGGCCTGCAGCACGTCGTCGCGATGTTCGGCTCCAACGTGCTGGCGCCGATCCTGATCGGCTTCGACCCGAACATCGCCGTGCTGATGAGCGGTGTCGGCACCCTGATCTTCTTCGTCGTCACCGGCGGCAAGGTACCGAGCTTCCTCGGCTCCTCCTTCGCCTTCATCTCGGTGGCCATCGTGGCAACCGGCTACAGCGGCAAGGGACTGAACACGAATATCGGTCCGGCGCTGGGCGGCATCATCGCCTGTGGTGCCGTCTACGCGCTGATCGGCGTGGCGGTGATCTCGGCCGGTACGAAATGGATCGAGCGCCTGATGCCGCCGGTCGTGACCGGCGCGGTGGTCATGACCATCGGCCTCAACCTCGCCTCCATCCCCGTGAAGAACATGGCGCCGACCAGCTTCGACGCCTGGATGCAGGCCGTGACCTTCCTCAGCATCGGCCTGATTGCGGTGTTCACTCAAGGCATGGTGCGCCGGCTGCTGATCCTGGTCGGCCTGATCGTGGCCACGATCATCTACGCCGTGCTGACCAACGGGCTCGGCATGGGCAAGCCGGTCGACGGCAGCCTGGTCGCCGGCGCCGCCTGGCTGGGCATCCCTCACTTCGTAACGCCCGTCTTCGACGGCAAGGCGATCTTCCTGATTGCGCCGGTCGCGCTGATCCTGGTGGCGGAAAACCTCGGCCACCTGAAGGCCGTGAGCGCCATGACCGGCCGCGACATGGATCCATACATGGGCCGCGCCTTCCTGGGCGATGGCATCGCGACCATGGCCTCGGGCGCGGTCGGCGGCTCGGGCGTGACGACCTATGCCGAGAATATCGGCGTGATGGCGGCGACCCGCATCTATTCGACGGCGCTGTTCGTGATCGCCGGACTGTTCGCCATCCTGCTGGGCTTCTCGCCCAAGTTCGGCGCGCTGATCGAGTCGATCCCGCTGCCCGTCATGGGTGGCGTCTCCATCGTGGTGTTCGGCTTGATCGCCGTCGCCGGCGCCCGCATCTGGGTCGACAACAAGGTGAACTTCGGCGACACGCGCAATCTGCTGGTCGCCGCCATCACCCTCGTGCTGGGCACCGGCGACTACACGCTGAAGTTCGGCGATTTCGCCATGGGCGGCATCGGCACGGCGACCTTCGGGGCGATCCTGCTGAACACGCTCCTCAGCCGCGGCAAGCACTAAAAAAGAGTCTGTTACCTTCGGTAACGCTTTTAAAATGGAAAAATAAGCGTCTGGTTAGTCATACCAATCATTCGGAGCGCGGGCTTCCAGCCCGCTCATGAGCGGGCTGGAAGCCCGCGCTCCGAATGACAGTTACCAATGGTGACCGCTAAATGTACCGAATCTAGCGGTGAAGCTAGCCATACCGTCCTCTCTACCGCGCTCGATCTGCCCCACTGTGCAGCGTCTCCTGCGGCCCCCGCGCTTTCAGCCATCGCGGCCATGGATCCGGGTCTCCATTGCGCGCGAAGCGTAAATCGTTGCTCCAGGAATCCTACATTCTGATCAATGGATCGGAAGCACGCTGGTCAGCCTGCCGCGTCCTCGAACTCGACCAGCTCGGCGCCTTCGGCGACCTGCTCGCCGACGGCATAGCGCACGGACTTGATCTTGCCATCGGTCGGCGCCGAAAGCGTGTGCTCCATCTTCATGGCCTCGAGCACCAGAAGCGGCTGCCCCTTGCTCACCGTATCGCCCGCCTTGACGCGCAGATCGATGATCTTGCCCGGCAGCGGCGAGCGCACCGAGGCATCGCCCGAAGCGACAGCCTCGTATTGCGTGACATCAAGCGGATCGACCAGCCGAAGCCGACGCGAGGCGCCGTCGGCGAACAGCGTGTAGTCGATACCGTCAGCCGTCTGGCGCTTGACCGCCGCAGCCGTGAAGGTGTCGCCAGACAACCAGATGGCCAGGCGGCCATCGGTCGTCTCCTGCACCCTCGCCTCCAACGAGCCGCCCGGCAGTTCCAGCCCGAGCATGCCGTCGCGCCGGCGGCGCGCGATCACCGCGACCTCACGCTCGCCGTCCTTCCAGCGCACTTCCTCGTGGCCGATATCGAGCAGGCGGAAGCCATTCTTCTGGTCCCAGGGATCGTGCGACGCCGAGGTCCATTCTGCGATCCGTGCCAGGGTCGCGATGGTGAGTGCGCGATCGTCGGCGGGCGCAGCCTTGGCGAAGAGATCGGCGCGATGGCGCTCGATGAATCCCGTGTCGACCTCGCCACCGACGAAGGCTGGATGCGAGCAGAGCGCCTTCAGCAGCGCGGCATTGGTCGTGACGCCAACCACCTCGGTCTCGCCCATCAACCCGGCCATGCGCCGCATGGCCGAGGCGCGATCGCGATCGTGCACGATCACCTTGGCGATCATGGGATCGTAGAACGGCGTGACCGTGTCGCCCTGACGCACGCCGGTATCGACGCGCACGTGAGCGCTCTCCTCCGGCAGCTTGAGATGCACCAGGGTGCCGGTCGAGGGCAGGAAGTTGCGGTTGGGGTCCTCGGCGTAGAGCCGCACTTCGACCGCGTGACCGACGATGCGGAGCTGCTCCTGCGCGAGCGGCATCTTCCCGCCCGCCGCGACGACGAGCTGCCATTCGACCAGATCCTGCCCGGTGATCATCTCGGTGACAGGATGCTCGACCTGCAGCCGGGTGTTCATCTCCATGAAGTAGAAGGTGCCGTCCTGGTTGGCGATGAACTCGACGGTGCCCGCGCCGACATAGCCGATCGCCTTGGCCGCCGCGACGGCCGCGTCGCCCATCTCCTTGCGCCGCGCCGGGTCCATGTTCGGCGCCGGCGCTTCCTCGATCACCTTCTGGTGGCGCCGCTGGATCGAGCAGTCGCGCTCGAAGAGGTAAAGGCAGTTGCCATGGCTGTCGGCGAAGACCTGGATCTCGATATGGCGCGGCCGGGTCAGATACTTCTCGACCAGCACATGATCGTCGGCGAACGACGCCTTGGCCTCGCGCTTGGCGCCGGCGAGCTGGTCGGCGAACTTCGCCGCGCTCTCGACCACGCGCATGCCCTTGCCGCCGCCGCCCGCCGAAGCCTTGATCAGCACGGGAAAGCCGATGCGCTCGGCTTCCCGGGCCAGCAATTCGGGCGACTGGTCATCGCCGTGATAGCCCGGCACCAACGGCACCTTGGCCTTTTCCATGATCTTCTTGGCTTCGCTCTTGGAGCCCATGGCCCGGATCGCGGAGGGCGGCGGTCCGATGAACACCACACCCGCCTTCTCGCAGGCCTCGGCGAAGCCGGCATTCTCCGACAGGAAGCCGTAGCCCGGATGGATTGCCTGCGCGCCCGTGCGCCTCGCCGCATCGAGGATCTTCTCGACCACGAGATAGCTCTCGCGCGCTGGCGAGCCACCGATATGCACCGCCTCGTCCGCCATCGCGACATGCCGCGCGTGACGGTCAGCGTCGGAGTAAACGGCAACGGTCTTGATGCCCATGCGCCGCGCCGTCTTGATGACCCGGCAGGCAATCTCGCCGCGATTGGCGATCAGGATCTTGGAGAACATGAGATGATCACTTGTTAAGAGTGAAGCCAGCGGGCCAGTAGTCTTTGTCGCAAGGTTGATCGACCCAGCGCGTATTTTTTCCCAGAGACAGGACGGCTGCCATGACAGCCAACGCTTTCTCGATGTCGCCATTGGGAGCAATGCGTTTGTCTTCCTCGATCTGCCGGGGCGTCACTGCATCCGGATCAAGCATCAACTTCCAAGGCGTATCGGTACAAAAAGATGTGCCCTGTTCGACAGCCCGACTACGGCGTGCCTTGTAAGCGCGAAGGAAAAGCAATGTCGGTGCCGTAGGAATAAGGCCCTGATCCCACGCGTCGTCTACCTCGTCTTCAAGGCCAAGCTTGAGGGCTATCCAGTTCGAGTCTTGTCGCACGCAAACGTCATGGCGCCGCTGGACCGCATGGAGTGCACGATCCCATGGCTTACTATCGCCGACTCCGCATGTCTCGTACGCGGCAAGGGCGAGTGCAATGGTTCCGATGACATTCCTCAGGTTGACAGCAGCGGCAGGAATTCTTGGGTCTCTATCCCAGATGCTTTGTAGATCGTCCTGCGCCGAAGCTGCCCAAATCGGCATTGTTACGGTGGCGAAAATCACCGCGAGCATTTTGATCATCTGGCCCACCGTGGCTTTCGTTTGGCAAGGAAGGCACTCATGCCTTCGATGGCTTCGTCGGTGACGCTCTGCGCCGCGACGTGGCCGGCGAGGACGCCTGCGATGTCGGCGCCGTGCGGCAGGGTGTCGATCTCGGCGACGAGCTGCTTGGCGAGCTTCTGCACCGACGGGGCGCCGAGGGTCAGCTCCTGGGCCAGGGTCGCCACTTCAGCATCGAGGGACTCGGGCGCCGCGACACGATCGATCAGGCCGAGCTCGAGTGCCTTGGCCGCATCGAACATGCCGCCGTGCAGCAGCAGTTGGCGTGCCTTGCGGCGACCGACGGCCTGCAGCAGGCCGGGAATGGCGATCGCGGCTAAAAGGCCGTTACGCGCCGAGGTCAGGCCGAAGCGTGCCGTCGAGGAAGCCACGACATAGTCGCAGGCGAGCATCAGACCGACGCCGCCACCCACCGCCGCGCCGTGGACACGCGCGATCGAGGGCTTGGGGAAGTCCTGCATGGCCTGGATGGCGCCCATCATCACCGTGGCGCCATCCTGCCGCTCCTGCTCGGTGAGCTTGGGCCAGTTCAGCACCCAGTTGAAATCGCCGCCGGCCGAGAAGACCGGCCCGCCGCCCCCCAGCACCAGCACGCGCACGCTGGCATCGGCCGCGAAGCCCGCCAGCGCGTCGATGATCGCGCGCGCCGTCGCGGCATCGAGCGAATTCATTTCTTTCGGCCGGTCGAGCCAGAGCGAGGCGACGCCGGCCGCCACCGATGTCTTGATCGTGGTCATCGATCACATCCGGAAGACGCCGAACTTGGTCGGACCGATCGGCTGATTCATGGCCGCGGAAAGGCCTAGAGCCAAAGCCATGCGCGTGTCGACCGGATCGAGGATGCCGTCGTCCCAGAGGCGCGCGGTAGCGTAGTACGGATGGCCCTCGCGATCGAACTGCTCGAGGATCGGCTTCTTGAAAGCAACCTCCTCGTCCTTCGACCACTGGCCGCCCTTGGCCTCGATATTGTCGCGCCGCACGGTCGCGAGCACCGAGGCCGCCTGCTCGCCGCCCATCACCGAGATGCGCGCGCCGGGCCACATCCACAGGAAGCGCGGGCTGTAGGCGCGGCCGCACATGCCGTAGTTACCGGCGCCGTAGGAGCCGCCGACAATCACCGTGAACTTCGGCACGCCCACGGTCGAGACGGCCGTCACCATCTTGGCGCCGTCGCGCGCGATGCCGCCCGCCTCGTATTTGCGGCCGACCATGAAGCCGGTGATGTTCTGCAGGAAGAGCAGCGGGATGCCGCGCTGGCCGCACAGCTCGATGAAGTGCGACGCCTTGAGTGCCGATTCGTTGAATAAGATGCCATTGTTGGCGACGATTCCGATCGGATGGCCCCAGATGCGGGCGAAGCCCGTGACGATCGTCGTGCCGTAGAGATGCTTGAACTCGTCGAGCTCGCTTCCGTCGACCAGGCGGGCGATCACCTCGCGCATGTCGTAAGGCGTGCGCGAATCGGGCGGCACGACGCCGTACAGCTCCTCGGCGGCATACTTCGGTTCGCGCGGATCGATGATCGAGGCCGATGGGTTCTTCTTCCAATTGAGGTTCGCCACGATGCGCCGGACCGTGCCGAGCGCGTGGCTGTCATTGTGGGCGTAGTGGTCGGCGACGCCCGAGGTGCGAGCATGCACGTCGGCACCGCCCAGATCCTCGGCGCTCACGATCTCGCCGATCGCCGCCTTCACGAGCGGCGGCCCGCCCAGGAAGATCGTGCCCTGCTTGCGCACGATGACCGTCTCGTCGCTCATCGCCGGCACGTAGGCGCCACCCGCCGTGCACGAGCCCATGACGCAAGCGATCTGCGGGATGCCCTGCGCCGACATGTTGGCCTGGTTGTAGAAGATGCGGCCGAAATGGGTCTTGTCCGGGAAGACCTCGGGCCATTGCGGCAGGTTGGCGCCGCCGGAGTCGACCAGGTAGATGCACGGCAGCCTGTTCTCCATCGCGACCTCTTGCGCGCGGAGATGCTTCTTCACCGTCATCGGGTAGTAGGTACCGCCCTTCACCGTGGCGTCGTTGCAGACAATCACGCATTCGACGCCGCTCACCCGGCCGATGCCGGTGATCACGCCCGACCCCGGCGCGTCGTTGTCGTACATGTCGAGGGCGGCGAGCGGCGAGAGCTCGAGGAAGGGCGAGCCGGGATCGAGCAGCGCCCGGACCCGCTCGCGTGGCAGGAGCTTGCCGCGTGCGACATGGCGCTTGCGGCTCTCTTCGCCGCCGCCCAGCCGCACCTTCTCGGTGCGCGCCTTGAGGTCGGCGACGAGCGCGCGCATGGCCTCGGCATTCTTCTTGAAGGTGTCGGAACGGGTATCGATCTGCGAAGTAAGGACGGTCATTGCCGGGCCAACCTGCCCGGCCCCACGGTCCCGCGCAAGCGGCAGCTCCTATTGCTCCGGGAACGACGGCTCCTTGAATCTTTTTTTGCCGGCCCGACGAATTTTTCCCACGCGTTCACCTGCGCCAACTGCGCAACGGTCGTGGCTCTCGTTAAAAAACGGGAAATTTAACGGGGTGGCTTGCCATACCAGCCTCTCCCACCACGCTCTCCCATGCTTGAGACCGCTTCGAAAACGATCGTTAAGCGGCCGTGGCGTGGGCACCCCGATCGGTGGAGCAGCCTATTCCTGATTCTTCAGATCCCGCATTCTGATCAATGGAACTGCAACCCGATGGGTCTCGACCCTACGGCAATCTCGACAGCGACCGCCACTCGCTCATCTGCTCGACGAACTTCTTCTGGTCGGCCCAGGCCGCCGCGAAGGCCGGGTCGGCAGCGGCACGTTCCTTCAGCACGATCTCGGTATTCTGGCGGAAGGCATCCATCAGCGCCGGCGCCCATTGCTTGATGACCACGCCCGAGGCGCGCAGCTTCTCCAGCGCCAGCGCCTGGCTGTGCGCGGAACGGCTGAGCATCCAGGTGATGTTGGCGCGGCAGGCGGTCTTGATCTGCGCGCGTTGGGCCGCGGGCAGCGCCTGCCACTTGTCCTTGCGCATCAGGAAGTCGAGCACAGCCGAGGGCTGCTGCCAGCCCGGCATGTAATAAGGCAGACCGAGCTTGTCGAAGCCCAGCGCCGCATCCATGGCCGGCGTCGACATCTCGCCGCCATCCACCTTGCCCTGCTGGAGCTGCCAGAAGAATTCGCCGGGATGGAGCGACGTCACGGTCGCGCCCATGCGTTCGACAACCGGGCCGGATATGTGGCCATAGCGCAGCTTGGCACCCTTGAAGTCCTCGAGCGTGTTGAGGTCGGCGCGAAACCAACCGCCGCCCTTGCTGCCCTGCATGCCGCAGGGAATGCCGGCAACACCCAGCTTGTCGTAGGCCTCCTGATGGATGCGGCCGCCCTCGCCTTCGAGCAGCCAGGCGTTCATCTCGCCGGGCCGCGGGCCGAACGGGACGGTGGCGAACAGGCCGAGCACGGACGCCTTCTCCGCCGCATAGCCGGACCAAGTGAAGGCCGCCTCCAGGTCGCCCGAGACGACGGCATCCAGCATGCCGCGCGTCGGCGCGACCCTGCCGGGCTCGATGATCTTGATGGAGAGCGCCCCGTCGGACATGTGCTTCAGTGACTGGGTGAACGCGCGCACGCCGTCGCCGGCACCGGGAAGATTGGGGTTGAAGGCAGTCTGCATCTGCAGGACGCGGGGGCTGCCCGGCACCAGGGCCTGCGGCTCCCCGGCCATGGCGACGCCAGCCGCCAACGCACCGGCGATAGCGGCAATTCCCCAAAATCCCCACTTCATAGGGGCTGATTCTGTCACGCGCCGACCGGCGCGACAAGCGTCAGACGGCTGCCAATCCGCGACCAATGAGCAACCTTTGAACGTCACTCGTGCCCTCGTAGATCTGACATACGCGAACATCACGCCAGATCTTCTCGACGAGGTAGTCGGCGACGTAGCCATAACCGCCATGGATCTGGATCGCGGCCGAGCACACCTCTTCGGCCATCTCCGAGGCATATAGCTTGGCCATTGCGGCTTCGGTGAGGCATGGCTGGCCGGCATCGCGCAACGATGCGGCATGCAGCACCATCTGCCGCGCCACCGTGACCTTGGTCGCCATGTCGGCAAGACGAAACTGGACCGCCTGGTGGTTCACGATCTTGGTGCCGAAAGCTTCGCGTTCGCTCGCATAGGCGCGCGCCAGCTCGAAAGCCGCACGCGCCATGCCGACGGCCTGGGCGGCAATGCCGATGCGGCCGACTTCGAGGTTGGCGAGAGCGATTCGATAGCCCTGCCCTTCCTCGCCCAGCATGGCGTCGGCGCCGACCTCGCAATTCTCGAAGGCGATCTGGCAGGTGTCGGAGGATTTCTGCCCGAGCTTCTTCTCGACCGAAGCGACGCGATAGCCCGGCGTCCTGGTCGGCACGATGAAGCAGGAGATGCCGCGTTTGGTGTTGGCCGGATCGGTGACGGCGAAGACCAGCGCCATGTCGGCGCTGCGCCCCGAGGTGATGAATTGCTTGGTACCATTCAGCACCCAGCCATTGCCCTTGCGCTCGGCCCGTGTGCGGAGGTTCGAGGCATCGGAACCGGCCTGCGGCTCGGTGAGGCAGAAGGCGCCCAGCACCTCACCACGCGCCAGCGGCTTCAGCCACTTCTCCTTCTGCTCGGGCGAGCCATAGGCGAGAAGCGCCGCGCAGTCGGGCGAGTTGTTGACGCTCATCACCGTGGAGAGCCCGCCATCGGCGGCAGCGATCTCCTCCAGCGCCAGCACGTAGGAGAGCATCGACGCGCCGGCGCCACCCCACTCCGTGGGCACGGTCATGCCGAGGAAGCCGAGCTTGCCCATCTCGGTCAGCAACGGCCGCGGGATGGCGCCATCGGCCTCCCACTTGCGGACATGGGGCAGTATCCGCTCGCGCGCGAAGGCGCGGGTGGTATCGCGGATCAGGGTCTGTTCTTCGGTCAGCAGCATGCGATCACCCGATGCTTCACCAAGGCAGCTCGCTGCCGTCATATTGCAGGAAGCGGCCGTTGTCGGTCCTCTTCAGGCCGTCGATCACCCTGACCATCGCCGGCACGCTCTGCTCGATGGTGAGCGTTGCGGTCGGGCCGCCCATGTCGGTCTGCACCCAGCCGGGATGAAGCGCCACGCAGATCACACCCTTGGGCGCAAGGTCAATGGCAAGGCAGCTCCATTCCATGTTCAGCGCCGTCTTGCTGGCACGATAGAAATAGCGGCCGCCGCTGTTCTTGCCGACGCTGCCCAGGATGCTGGACATGGCGATGATCTTCTTCTGCTCGGAGCGCCCGACGTGATCGACGAAGGCCTCTGCCATCATCAGCGGCGCCAGTGTGTTGATCTCGAAGATGCGACGCCATTCGGCGGGGTCGAGCGTGCCGAGATTCTGCGTGTTCGAGCCACGCTCGCCGCCGACGCCGGCATTGCAGATAAGCACGTCGATCGACTCGTCCTTCAGCTTCGCCGCCAGCGCCTTCACCGCCTTGTAGTCAGAAGCCTCGAGCGCGTGGTGGTGGATATCGCCCTCGATGCCCTTGAGGCCGTCGGCGCTGCGCGCGCACGCCAGGATCCTCCAGCCCTTCGCCGCATACTGCTTGGTGAAGTCGAGGCCGAGGCCGCGCGCGGCGCCGGTGATCAGAACGGTGGGCATGCGGTCGCTCCTCAGGCCAGTTCACCCGCGCCGAGCAACTCGGCCGCGGCAAGGACGGTCGCCATCTGCACTGTATGGGCGAAGCGGAAGGCATCCCCGTAGATCGTCTCGTCGGGATATTCGGCGACCACCGTGTAGGGCGGCACGAACCGATCGGTCTCGCCGATCACGAGGGAGATCGAGCGATGGACCGGCTCGGGCCGCTCGCTGAGATGCGCGGCGAAGGCTTCGAGATGCGCGTCGTTGAATTCCTTCAGGCCCGGGACCTCCGACACGCGTTCGGCGAGCTTGCGCATGAACGCCTCGGCCTTCGCCTGCAGGCCGGGATGATGCCGCATGATGAGGAAGAACCCGCGCGGGATCATCCACGACGCCGAGCGCGGAGGAACGTAGCCCGAATGCGGCCGCGTGAATTCATGCGCGGGATAGCCGTGCAGGTTGACGTGCAGGACCGCCTTGGTCCGACGGAAGGCATCGAGTCGGGCCGCGCGTTCGCCGAACGGCTCGTGATCGCGGAATTCCACGTCGTCACCCAGCCCGCTGAAACGCGCCGCGTGCAGCATGTGGCGCGGATTGTGCCGGCGCAGCTTGCCGTGCATCGCGTAGCCATCGGCGTTCTCCTGCGGGATCAGGGCGAAGCCTCGCCCCTTCTCCTTCAGGACCCTGGCTGCCCGCAACGCGCCGACGACGCCCGACGTCTCGTTGGCATGCTGTCCGCCGCTCACGAGCATGCCTGGCCCATCACCTTCGAAAAGCGTCGCCAGTACCGGTCGGCCCTGACCGGACACGACATCGAACCGCGTGCCGCCAAGCGCCTCGACTTCGCGCAGGATCTGCGCCGGCGCGAGCGGCCGGCCCGCGCTTTCGAGGGGCTGCGTCTCGTCCGTCCAGGTCGTGCGATCCGCCGGCTGCAAGGAAACCCGGACGCGGGTCGCGCCGGTTCCCGACCGGATGTCCGGCACGATCTGGCCAGGCTGCAGCGTGCGATCTTCGGCGTCGAGGCCGTTCGACGCCTTGAAGTATTCGAGCAGGCAGAAATAGAGGTCCTCGTGCAGCCCCTCGCGCGTGCTCATGACCTCGTCGGCGTATGGCAGGCGCTGCTCGATCCCGCCGGTGTGCACGGCGATCTCCAGCACCTCGAAGAACGGCTGGCTCTTCGGCCATTGGTGCGCGGCGACGGCCGCCATGATCCTGTCGAAGGCCGCCTCGTACTCTGTCTCCAGCGGCTTGCCGTTCAGCCAGCCGCACGGCGACAGCGACGTCTCGTTGAGGATGTTGCGTCGCTCGCGATTGGGCGCAAAGACGCGATGTTCGGTGCGCCGCGCCCCATGCTCGGCGACGACGACGTAGTGCAGCTCGTCGGCGCCTTGCTCGAACCTGAGCGGCACGCCGCGCAGCAGACCCGAGAGCGGATAGGTCTCGACGCGGAAGCGGCCTTCGGCTGCCAGCTTGTGGCTTGGCGTGCGGATCGTCACCGCGGTCAGCCCCGATAGCTCGAGTTCCTCGAGGAAGAAGTGCAGCAGCGGCTTGTAGGCGCTGCGGATGCGGGCGTGTACGCCCTTCCCGGCGAGCGCGGCCTCGGCGGCACGACGCGCCGCATCGCCCTCGAACACCCACGCTTCCAGCGGCGTGCCGGGCTTGGCGTCCGCCACGATCTCATCGAGCGTACGCGGAAGATCGATTTCCAGAAGCGATGTCATGCGCGACCTTCAGCGGTGCGCGAGCAGGCGTGCGCGCTGGCGCTTCCAGTCGCGCTCCTTGATGGACTGGCGCTTGTCGTGCGCCTGCTTGCCGGTGGCGAGCGCGATCTGCACCTTGGCCCGGCCCTTCTCGTTGAAATAGACCTCCAGCGGCACGACCGTGCGGCCCTGGCGCTGGATGGCGCCGATCAGGACATTGATCTGACGTTTGTGCAGCAGGAGCTTGCGCGGGCGCTTGCGCTCATGGTTGAAGCGGTTGCCCGAGGCGTATTCGGGGATGTCCGAATTGACCATCCACGCCTCGCCGCCATCCTCGGTGACATACGCCTCCGCGATCGAGCTTCGGCCGCCGCGCAGCGATTTCACCTCGGTACCGGTCAACGCGATGCCGGCCTCCATGGTCTCTTCGATGAAGTAGTTGTGCCGCGCCTTGCGGTTCTGGGCCACCACGATGCGGCCCAGCTCCTCTTTCTTCGCCAAGGGAGTGCCCGTTTGTCTAGTTGATCAGGCCCGCGTGGATCATGGCCTCACGGACCGCCTTCTTGCTGCTCTCGGCGATCGGCACCATCGGCAGGCGCATCTCGGCGCTGCATTGTCCGATCACCTCGGCGGCGAACTTCACCGGGCCAGGGCTGGTCTCGCAGAACATCGCCTTGTGCAGCGGCATCAGCCGGTCCTGCAGCTCGAACGCCTTGTCGAGGTCGCGCTTCTTCCAGGCGTCGTGCATGTCGCCGCACAGGCGCGGCGCGACGTTGGCCGTCACGGAGATGCAGCCATCGCCGCCCTGCGCCAGGAAGCCGAGCGCGCTCGCATCCTCGCCGGAGAGCTGGCAGAAGCCCTTCTTCGCCTTGAGGCGCGTCAAGGTCGGGCGCGCCATGTCGTAGCTCGCATCCTTGATGCCGATGATGTTCTTCACCTGGCTGAGACGGATGACGGTGTCGACCTGCATGTCGCCACCGGTGCGCGGCGGCACGTTGTAGAGCAGGATCGGAATGTCGACTGCCTCGGCCACCGCCTTGAAGTGCTGGAAGAGGCCTTCCTGGGTCGGCTTGTTGTAGTACGGCACGACCAGCATGGCGGCATCGGCGCCGGCCTGCTTGGCGTGCCTGGTCAGCTCGATCGCCTCGGCCGTCGAGTTCGAGCCGGTGCCGGCAATGACCGGCACACCCGTGCCCTTGGCGGCGCTGATGCAGATGTCGATCACCCGCTTGTGCTCTTCCATCGAGAGGGTGGGCGATTCGCCGGTGGTGCCGCAGGGCACGAGACCGTCCGTGCCTTCCTTGATCTGCCAGGCCACGAACTTCTCGAATCCTTTCTCGTCGACCGCACCGTTCTTGAACGGCGTGATCAGCGCGACGAGCGATCCGTTGAACATGGCTTCCTCCGACGACTTTTTCGGTGAAATGACAGTTTAGGCCCCGCGCCCTTGCACCACAAGGTGAGCAACTTGCCATTGTGATGCCGCAAGGACGTGCATACGATTCCTAGCGTGAACAAGAAGATATCCCCCCTCATCTTGCTGGCTCTGGCAGGCTGGACGCTGTCTGCATCCGCCCAGCAGCCCCAGAACGGCGCCACCATCTCTCGCGGCGACGGCGACCAGGCCCGGCCGGGCGTGCCGGACACGGGCGTGGGCCGCTTCCCGAAGGGCGGAAGTGGCGGCAGCACGGAGGGAGGCTCCGTCGCCCGCCAGCCCGGCCCCGTCACAGGCGCGCCCACGGCCACTGTCGCGCCCGACGCGCCGGCCAGCGATACGGCCCAGGCCACGGCGTCGACCAGACCGCTGTCGGCCGCCGAGGCCGCGGCGCTCAAATCGGCCTTGAAGGCAATCGACGACGGCCGCTACGGCGACGCGCGCACGGCCGTCGCCAACTTCAACAGTCCGCTCCTCAGCCTCATCGTCGAGTGGCACGTGCTGCGCGCCGTCCCCAAAGACGACAAGGCCGACGCCGACTTCGCGACGACCTGGCGCTTCCTGCGCGAGCATCCCGACTGGCCCGAGCCCGAGGTGCTGCGCCGCCTGGCCGAGGACCGCATCACGGCCGAGACGCCGGCACGCGAGGTCTGGCGCTACTTCACCGCCTTCCCGCCCCTCACCAGCACCGGCTACATGCGCCGCATGGCCGCCGTTGCCGCTGCGAGCGCGGCGGACGTTCCGCATATGGCGAGCGACACGTGGCGTCGCGCGACCTTGCGTCAATCCGACGAGGACGAGTTCCTCAACAAGTACGGCACCTACCTCACGGGCGAGGACCAGATCGCGCGCTTCAATCGCATCCTGCGCGAGGGCCGGGCCCAGAACGCGCGCGATCTCCTGTCGAAGCTGCCTCCGGACTATCAGCCGCTCGCCAATGCACGATTGGCGATGGCGACCAAGGCCGCCGATACGGCCACCATCCTTCGCAGCGTGCCGGCAGCCAAGCTGAACGATCCGGCGATCAAGCTGGAGCGCATCTCCTGGCTTCGCCGCAGCGGAAATCTCGAGGATGCGAAAGCGCTGCTGGTGGCGCCCGGCGCCGATCAGAGCGACGCGGCCTGGAACGAACGCCAGCTGGTGGCGCGCGATCTGCTCGCCGCCGGCAAGCCGGCCGAGGCTTATTCTGTCGTGATCCAGCACGGCCAGACAAAGGGAGTCTCGTTCGCCGAGGCGGAATTCCTCGCCGGCTGGATCGCGCTCCGGCATCTCAAGAAGCCAGCCGACGGCATCAAGCATTTCCAGACGCTCTATGACGGCGTCTCGACCGACATCTCGAAGAGTCGCGCGGCCTACTGGATGGGCCGCGCGATCGAGGCGATCGGCCGGCACAAGGAAGCGAACGATTGGTACGGCCGCGCCGCGAGCTATGGCCAGACCTTTTACGGCCAGCTCGCCGCCCGCAAGCTGCCGGGCGCGGTCACGCGCCTGCCGAGCGATCCCGTTGCGTCGGATGCCGACCGCCTGGCCCTGAGCGGACGCGAGTTGGTGACGGTGGCGCACTATCTCGGCCAGGCCGGCGACTACGAGCGCACGCGGCCCTTCCTGCTGCGGCTGGCACGAATGATCAATGGCCCGGGCGAGACGTTGCTGCTCGCCCACCTCGCGACGGAACTGAAGCGGCCCGACGTGGCGCTCACCATCGCGCGCCGCGCGAGCGAAAGCGGCGTCACCCTGCTCGACGCCTCCTTCCCTGTCGTCGATCTCGGGGCCACCGGATCGGTCGAGCGGGCGCTGGCGCTCGCCTTGACGCGCCAGGAGAGCGCGTTCAACTCGGCGGCGGTTTCTTCCTCGGGCGCGCTTGGCCTGATGCAGCTCATGCCCGGCACCGCGCGCGACGTCGCAGGCCGTCTCAGCCTGCCGTTCGTGCAAACCAAGCTCACGAGCGACCCCGGCTACAACGTGGCGCTCGGCAGCCAATACCTCTCCGAGATGCTGCAGCGCTTCGGCGGCTCCTACGAGCTCGCGCTCGCCGCCTACAACGCCGGTCCCGGCCGCGTCTCGCGCTGGCTGGAGACGATGGGCGACCCGCGTGCGGGCCGGATCGACATGGTCGATTGGATCGAGATGATCCCGCTGCGCGAGACCCGCAACTACGTTCAGCGGATCATGGAAGGCGTCGGCGTCTATCGCGACCGCTTGAATGGCCCCTTCCAGATGCTGCCGCCGGCGATGGGCCGGTCGTAGAAGCGACCGGCCTCAGGCCGCGTACAGCGACCGCACCGGCACGCCGCGGCGCCGCGCGCCCCGGAACATCACGCCCAGGCGCCTTGGATCGGACATTCCGCCCTGCCCATCATTCGCCGCGCCGGGATCGCCACCGTGCTGAACGTGCTCGGCCCAAGTGCGCGCCTCCCGAAGATTGGTGAAGAGCCGGATCGGCCCCTCCTCTTCTGTCTGATTGGCGAAGGCCTGCGGAAAAGCGGTGCGCTCCGACGAGACGACGAAAGCGATCGGACCACGCTTCTCGTTCGACGCGCCACGCATGATCTCGGCAAGCCGCACGATCTGGTCGAGCGTGAATTCGGTGGTCGCTCCCGCGACCTCGACGATCTTGGCGAAGGGACGGACTTTCGCCTCGAAAATCTGCTGCGCCATGCCGCGAATCTCGTCGGGAGCGATCTTGCCGCGCGCGACGATCGTCACGGTTCGATGCAGTGGCGAGATTTCCATGTAGATCGGCATATACGGCTCCCTCTTACTCAGGAAGACGTCGCAGTTTAGCACAAGAAGCAGCCGGCCTCGAAAATTCCATGAGGAACGTTTGCCTCAGCCGGTGATTCGCTTCACGGCATCGGCCGGCAGCGGGCCTTTACTCACAGCCGCTGCAGCCTGTTCGAGCTGATCGAGCGTCGAATAGCCGATGAGCATCGTCGTCACCGCCGGGTGGGAGATCACGAACCGCTGCGCGAGCTCTGTCAGACTGCCCGCGATGCCCTCGCGAACCAGCGGCTCGAGCTGCTTGGCGCGCGCCACGTCACCCGGGAAATCCGGCGCCGAGCCGATCGGCGGCACGACCTGCATGGCCAGCGGATGGCGGTCCGTCGTACCAGCCAGCGCGCCGCCCGCCAGCGCACGAATGACGATGGTGCCCATGTCGTTCGCCTGGGCCCGCTCCAGCAGGCGGCCGTAATCCAGGCCTGGCGCACCCTTGGGCATCGGGCCGCCCGCGCTGGGATTGAGCGCGTTGTAGACGACCTGCACCGTATCGAAGGCCTTGGAGTCGACAGCCTTCAGGAGCGCGGCCGGCTCGCCAACGCCGCTGAAACCGATGAAGCGTGTCTTGCCTGCCTTCTGCAGCTTCTGCAGCGCCGGCACGACTTCGTTCAGGGCGATCTCGACATCCATGTGATCGTCGGCATCCTTGGCAACCAGCGGATTGTGCAACTGAAGCAGATCGACACTGTCGAGATCGAGGCGCTTCAGACTCTCGTCCAGCGACTGCGCAACATAGGCCGCCACTCGGCTGCGATCGGCGGCCTTCAGACGAAACTTGGTGCCCAGGATCACTTTCGAGCGATAGGGCTTCAGCACGCGACCGAGCGTGCGCTCCGACTCGCCGTTGCCGTAGAGCGCTGCAGTATCGATGTAGTTGATGCCCAATTCGATGGCGCGCGCGATGGCGCGTTCCTGATCGGCAGGCGCCCCCTTGGTCATCAGCCCGCCGACGGCGCCCGCGCCATAACCGAGCACGGAGAGTTCCAGTCCGGTGCGGCCGAACCTGCGCTTCTGCATCACTTCTCTCCCTCGACACGGACGTTGCCTGCTTCATTGTCCACGACGACGTGGTTGTCGTAGTAGGTGACGGTGGGCTTGGCGCCGAAGGCCGCTTCCATGCGCTTCTCCCACTCCGGCGTGTACCAGGCGCGAGCAGCAGCCTCCGATTCCCAGAGATAGACACCGCCACCTCCGGCTTCGCCGTTCAGGTAGTACTTGCGAACCAGCCCCTTGGGCCCAAGCGCCGTATAGGTCGGCGCTGTCCTGCGCGCGGACTCGACAGCCGCATCGCGCGGACGTTTGGTCATGGGTATTTGAACGATGGCGATGAACATGCGAGTAGCCTAGCACATGACCGAGCCCAAACTGACCGGCACCGAGATATGCGTGTTCGACGCCTACGGCACGCTTTACGACTTTAATTCCGCTGTCGCGCGTCACCGGACGGTCATCGGCCCGAAAGCCGATGCGCTCTCCGAAATGTGGCGCACCAAGCAGATCCAGTACACGTGGCTCAGGAACTCGATGGGCGCCTATGCCCCGTTCTGGCAGGTGACCGGCGAGGCGCTCGACAATTGCCTCGCCACGCACGGGATCACCGATCCGAGCGTGCGCGAAAAGTTGATGAGCGCCTATCTCAAGCTCGATCCCTTCCCTGAAGTGCCGGCCATGCTCGACCGACTGAAGAAGGCCGGTGTGCGACACGCGATCCTGTCGAACGGCAACCCGGAAATGCTCGACCCGATGGTCGCAGCATCAGGCCTCGCCGATCGGTTCGAGGCCGTGATCAGCGTCGACGCGGCCAAGGTCTTCAAGGTCGATCCCGCGACCTATCGCCTGGTCGAGGCGCGCACCGGCGTGAAACCCGACAAGGTCTGCTTCCTCTCCTCCAACTGCTGGGATGCACATGGCGCGGCGCAGTTCGGCTTCAAGGTCGTGTGGGTGAACCGCGCCGATGCGCCCAACGACAACCTGCCCGGCAAGATCGTCGCGCAGGTGAAGGACCTCTCCCATCTTCCCGCTCTGCTAGGTGTCGCCTGATGTCTCAATCGCTTCCCATCTTCGCCGATGTCCAGGCCGCCGCTGCCCGCCTCAAGGGCGTCGTCCGCCGCACGCCGCTCCTGGAAAACGATCGCGTGAACAAGAAGCTTGGCGGTCGGCTCTTCATCAAGGCCGAGTGCCTGCAACGTACGGGCTCCTTCAAGATCCGCGGCGCCTACAACTTCCTCGCTTCGATGAGCGAGGCCGACCGCAAGAAGGGCGCGGTCGGCTGGTCATCCGGCAACCACGCCCAGGGGCTCGCCGAAGCGGGCCGCCTGCTGGGCATGAAGACGACCATCGTCATGCCGGCCGACGCGCCGGCGCTGAAGGTCGCCAACACCAGGGCGAGCGGCGCCGAGGTCGTCCTCTACGACCGCGTCAAGGAAAGCCGCGAAGAGATCGGCATGGGCATCGCCAGGAAGACCGGCGCCACCATCGTGCCGCCCTACGATCATCCCTGGATCCTGACCGGTCAGGGTACCGCCGGCCTCGAACTGGCCGAACAGGCCAGGGAACTCGGCGTCATGCTCGACGCGGTCGCCGCACCCTGCTCCGGCGGCGGCCTGTCGACGGGGGTGGCGCTCGGCGTCAAAGGCATCATGCCGAATGCCTCCGTGCATGCCGGCGAGCCGGCCGGCTTCGACGATCTCGCCCGCTCGCTGAAGAGCGGCAAGAAGGAGACGAACGAAAAGCTCTCGGGCTCGATCTGCGACGCGCTGCTCGCCCCCACGCCCGGCGACGTGACCTTTCCGCTGGCGCAGAAGGTGCTCGGCCCTGGCCTCGTCGTGACCGACGACGAAGTGCTCGACGCGATGGAGGTCGCCTTCCGTGAATTCAAGATCGTGGTCGAGCCGGGCGGCGCCGTGGCGCTTGCCGCCGCGCTCACCGGCAAGTTGCCGGTGCAGGACCGCAGCGTCGCGGTCGTCTGCTCGGGCGGCAATGTCGACCACGCGACCTTCGCGCGGGCGCTGGCGCGGCACAAGGCATAAACTTGCCTCCCCATTCAAATGGGGAGGTGGCCGCAGGCCGGAGGGGTCATGACCCCATCGCCGCCGTATGACGACGGCACTTCCCCATTTGAATGGGGAAGAAGCTAACTTCCCTTCCGATTCCTGAGCCGCGTAAGCTGCTGATCGGCGATGACGCCGATCAGGATCACCGTACCCATGACGGCAAAATTGAGCGAGCTCGGGATGCCGAGCAGGTTCACAAGATTCTGCAGGATCTGCAGCAGGATCGCGCCCAGCACGATGCCCAGCACCGAGCCCTCGCCGCCGCGCAGCGAGCAGCCGCCCAGCACAGCGGCGGCAATGCCGTAGAGCTCGTAGAAATTGCCGTGGCTCGCGGGCGAGATCGAGCGCGTATACATGGCAAGGTAGATCGACGAGAGCCCGGCCAACCCGCCGCTGATGATGTAGGCCGCGGCGATGATGCGCGGTGTGCGGATGCCCGAATAGCGCGCCGCCTCCTCGTTGCGGCCGACGGCGAAGAGATAGCGGCCGAACACCGAGCGATGCAGCACGACACCCATGATCACCGCCACCGCCAGGAAGACGATGAAGGAATGCGGCACACCGAGCGTGCGGCCTGTGGTCAGCCATTCAAGCGTGGGAAAGCTCTGGCCGAACTCGAAGCCCGCCGTACCATCGTTGGTGTAGTAGCGCGCCACGCCGCGGTAGATCAGCAGGCCGCACAGGGTGACGATGAAGTGCTGCAGCTTCATCCTGGTGATCAGGAAACCATGGATCGCGCCGAGCACGACACCGCCCAGCACGATGATGAGCACAGCGAGCGGCCAGGGTACGTGCCAGGTCACCATCAGGTCGATGAACACCACGCCCAGCAGCGCGAAGATCGACCCGATGGAGAGGTCGATGCCGCCGGTGATGATGACGAAGCCCTCGCCGATGGAGAACAGGCCGAACAGGCCGACGAGGTTCGCCGTGTTGCCGAGATTGATGGGCGAGATGAAGCGCGGGTTCAGGATGGCGACGACCAGCCCCACCACGACGATCAACAGGAAGAGACCGAGATCCTTCTTCAGCACGCGACGGCTTCCGCTTCCTGCATGTCCCGGCGTCCCACGGCCAACCGCATCACGTTCTCCTCACTGAACTCAAGCCTCTCGAGGAAGCCACCGATCCGGCCTTCGCGCATCACCGCGATACGGTCGCTGACGCCGATCACCTCCTCCATGTCGCTGGAGATCATGAGCACGGCGACGCCCGAATCGGCAAGCCCGCGCATCAGCCGGTAGATCTCCGCCTTCGACCCCACGTCGATGCCGCGCGTCGGCTCGTCGAAGATCACGACCCTCGGCTTCATCGACAGCCACTTGGCCAGAACGACCTTCTGCTGATTGCCACCGGATAGTGTCCCGACGATCGTGTCGATGGAGGCAGTGCGGATGTTGAGCGCCGTGCGCCGCTCGCTGGCATTCTGCCGCTCGGCGCCGCGGCGGATCAGCAGCTCGCTTGCGAAGGCCTTGAGATTGGCGAGAGAGATGTTCTCGGTGACGGTCTGCTCCAGGATGAGCCCTGTCCGCTTGCGATCCTCCGGCACCAGGAAGATGCCGCGATCGATGGCGTCCCGCGGCGTGTGCAGCGCGATCGGCTGACCATCGAGGCGGACCTCGCCGGCCAGCGGCCGGTCGACGCCAAAGACGGCGCAGGCAAGCTCGGTACGCCCTGCCCCGACAAGCCCCGCCATGCCGAGGATCTCGCCCGCGCGCAGGGAAAGATTGACGGCATGGTCGGGATAGGTCGACGTCCGCAGCCCCGCGATCTCCAGCATCGGCGCCCCGGCCGGCTGCTGCGGTGGGATATAGAGCGATTTCAGATCGCGTCCGATCATCATGCGGATCATCTTGTCGTGCGCAATCTCGGCCTTCGCCAGCTCGCCCACGACGGCGCCGTCTCGCAGCACGACTACCCGGTCGGCGCAGTGCTCGACCTCGTTCAGGCGATGCGAGATGAAGATCACCGACACGCCGCTCGCCTTCAGCTCGTCGATCACGCGCAGGAGCCGCGCCGTCTCCGATGCCGTCAGGCTCGACGTCGGCTCGTCCATGATGACAATGCGGGCGTCGAGCGACAAAGCCTTCACGATCTCGACGAGCTGGCATTCGGCCAGCGACAGATCGGCCACGAGATCGGTGGCCGCGAAATCGACGCCCAGTCGGCGTAGCAGCGGCGTCACTCTGGCTTCGAGCGCTGTCCGATCGATCAGCTTGAACGGCCCGGCGAGCACAGGCTCGCGGCCGATCATGACGTTGGCTGCGACGTCGAGATTGTCGAAGAGATTGAGTTCCTGGTGCACGAAGGCGATGCCAGCCGCCATCGACTGCGCGACAGTGAGCGCGGCATGCTCGGTGCCGTCAATGCGGATGGTGCCTTCGCTCGGTTCGACCACGCCGCCCAGGATCTTCATCAGCGTCGACTTGCCGGCGCCGTTCTCGCCGATCAGCGCCAACACCTCACCGCGCCCGACGCGCAGGTTCACGCGATCGAGCGCCCTGACGCCAGGATAGGTCTTGCCGACCGAGACGAGTTCGAGAAGCGGCTTCGGCCCTTCCTCCCCATTCATATGGGGAGGTGGCCGCAGGCCGGAGGGGTCATGCTCTTTCATTGCAGGTCCACTTGACCCCTCCGCCCCGTGAGACGGGGCACCTCCCCATATGAATGGGGAGGTGAGGCTCTTTGCTTCTACTTCTTGCCCTGACGTTCCTTCAGCTCCGTCCAGAAAGCATCGACGTTGCTCTTGTCGATGATCTTGGTCGGAATGATGATCAGCTTGTTGGCCGGGATGAACGACTTGTCGCCCTCGAGGAACTTGGCCATGTCCTTCATGCCCTGGTAGCCCCACTCGTAAGGCTGCTGCACGACGGTGCCGACGATGGTGCCTTCCTTGACGCCACCCAGCGTGATCGCATCTTCGTCGAAGCCGATGATCGTCACCTTGCCGAGCTTGCCGGCTTCCTTCAGCGCCTCGTAGATGCGCGGCGTGTTGTAGGAATAAAAGCCCACCATGCAGTTGATCTCGGGATGCGCCGTGATCGTGTCCTCGACGTTGCGCTTGGCGCGCGTTTGATCGATGTCGTCGGCGCGCACGTCGACCAGCTCGATCTTGGTGCCCTTGATCGTCTCCTTCACGCCCTCGATGCGCTCTCGCGCATTGTCCGCACCGGGCAGGCCGACGAAGCCCATGCACTTGCCGCCGTTCGGCATGGCCTTGACCATGAGCTGGCCCGCCTGCTTGCCGGCATCGGTGTTGGACGAGCCGATATAGGCGATACGTTTGCTGTTGGGCGCGTCGCTGTCGGTGGTGAAGAGCGCGACCTGGCCGCCGATACGGTTCAGCGCATCGCCCATGGTTTTGGGATCGACGGCGCTCACCATGATGCCGGCAACGCCCGCCGCCACGAGATCGTCCATCATGCGGGTCTGGATCGCCGCCGAGGACTGCTCGGGATACTTGAAGACGAGGTTGTAGTTCGGAAGCTCGCTCTGCGCCTTCTTCACGCCCGCTTCGGCCGCCTTCCAGAAGTCGGAAGCGCCGTTGACGACGAAGGCGAGGGTCTTCTTGTCGGCCGTCTGGGACGGGCCGGCGAGGCCCACCAACGCGATTGAAGCAGCAGCCGTCAGCAACAGTTTCTTCATCGCTTCCTCCTTTATGCGGTTGTACCGATTCATATCGATTGAACAACCCGTTCGTTGGTATGAGGCTACCGAGTGGCCGGAGGTTTGACAACGATATGAGCATGACGCGGCGCGAGCGCAGGGATTGGCGCATCGTTCTGTGGGTGGTCGTCATCAGCGCCCTCATCAGCGCCGTGTTCGGCTATGTCGTCCCGCCGCAAGACGTCTCGCGCACGATCTCCCTGCTGGTGAGCGTGTCGGCCGCCGTGGTGATTTCCACACCTCTCGTCATCTTCGAAACGCGTAGCGAGCGCATCGAACGCCTGCGACGCTTGCGTCGGCTGCCGCTCTGGGCCTATTTCGCCGTCAAGGTCGCTCTCTATTCCGTCGTCATCCTCGGCGGCCTGTTCCTGGTGCGCTATGCCGTGCTCGAGACCGTCGGCCTGCCGCCAGGGGTCGATGCGGCCTTCCGAATCTCGCTCTTCTTCGCGATCGGCATGTCGGTCGGCGCCAACCTCTTCTTCGAATTCGGTGGCCTGTTGGGCTTCGCGACCTTGCGCAGCCTCGTGACCGGCCGCTACGTGCAGCCGCGTCGCGAGCGGAGGACCTTCCTGCTGATCGACATGAAGAACTCGACGGGCCTCGCCGAACGGCTGGGACCCATTCGTTTCCACGAGCTGCTGAACGACTTCTTCCGCAATGCCGCCGCGGCGGCACTGGAGTGCGAAGCCGAGATCCACAAGTACGTCGGCGACGAGGTCATCCTGACCTGGCCTGACGACAAAGGTCTCGCCGACGGCGAGGCCCTGGAATGTCCCTTCATCATGCGCGACCTGATCGCGAACCACCGCAAGCACTATCTCGCCCGCTACGATGCGGTGCCGGACTTCCGAGCGGCCCTGCATTGCGGCGAGATCGTCGCCGGCGAAATCGGCGACGTGCGCCGCGAGATCGCCTATGTCGGCGACACGCTGAACGTCGCCGCGCGGCTGCTCGAGGCGGCGAAGGAAATCGGCCACGACGTGCTCGTTTCCGACGACCTCTTGAAACGCACGAAATTGCCCGAAGGCGTGACCTCCATCGGCCTTCCGATGCTCACCGTACGCAATCGCGCAACTCCGCTTGCTATCTCGGCGCTATCGCGTGCGGCCGCGACCTGAAGCGCTCCAGCAGGCTGCCCAGGATGCCCTGCGGCAGGAAGATGATGAACAACACCAGCAGCGCACCGTAGATCAGGTTGTCCCAGCCGACCGCCTTGGTGCCGAAGCCGATTCGCAGCCCCTCGCCCAGCAGGATGGTGATGATCGCGCCGACCGTAGGTCCGAGCGCCACATAGACGCCGCCCATCACGGCGGCGAAGACCATCTGCAGCGAGACCGAGATGCCGCTAACCGTGTCGGGCGAGATGAACATCTGGTACTGGCAGTAGATGCCGCCCGCCAGCGCGGTCATGAGCGCGCTGATCAGGGTGATCTTGAGCTTCTCCCAGGTGACGTTGATGCCGGCGGCCGCGGCTGCATCCTCATCCTCCGAGATCGCCTCGAGCGCATAGCGGTCCATGCTGCGGTCGATGAGGCGCCAGACCAGCAGCCCGGAAGCCCAGACACCCAGCGCGATCAGGTACCAGATCTCCTTGCTATTGAACTGCAGCGCCAGAACGGAATTGCCCTTCGCCGCGGTGGGCGTGAAGCCGAGCGAGCCGCCGGTCCAGTCGCGGGAAGCGACGATCACCTGCAGTACGATGCCGGAGAGCGCCAGCGTCACCAGCGCGAAATAATGTCCGGTGATGCGGAAGCGAAAGCAGGGATAGCTGACGATCAGCGCCAGCAGGGCTGCCGCCAGCATGGCGAGCGGTATGCCGAGCCACGGCGAGATGCCGAGATGGTTCCACGCCAGCGCCGTCACATAGGCACCGACGCCCATGAAGCCGCCATGGCCGAGCGACGTCAGCCCGAAGCGGCCCATCATGGACCATGAGGTGTAGGCGAAGGACCAGATCAGGACCAGCACCAGGATGTGGAGATGATAGGGATCGTGATAGACGAACGGCACGGCGACCAGCACCACCGCTCCGACCGCCCAACCGAGCAACGGATGGTTCGTCATCAGCGGCGCCTCGCCATCAGCCCGGCTGGCCGGATGAACATCATAAGAATGAAGAAGCCGAAGGCGAGCACATAGCCCCATTCGAGATCGGAGAACATGCCTCCGACGGCGATGATCTCGGCCAGCAGGAAGGCCGCGATGAAGCCGCCGATGAAATTGCCCAGCCCACCCATCACGCAGACCAGGAAGGTGATCGGCCCGAACGACAGGCCGACGAAGGGATGGACGTCGTACTGAAGCACCAGCAGGCAGGCCGCCAGTCCCGCAAGCGAACCACCGAGCGCGGAAGTGATGATGTAGAGGCGCCGCGAATCGACGCCCATCAGCGGCATGATGTGCCGATCCTGCGCAATGGCGCGGATCGCTGTGCCGATATAGGTGCGCGACATGAAGACATAGACGGCGACGATGCCGAGGACCGCCGCGATGAAGGAAAGCAGGCGGGCATAGCTGAAATTCATGTCGCCGATCGCCAGCAGCGGCAGGCGGATGCCGAGATTGCGGAAGTCGATGCCGAACAGGACAGTGGCGAGGCTCTGCAGGAAGAAGAGCACGCCGCCGGTCGCCAGCAGCTGGTTGATCGGCGGCGTCGAGAGCAATGGCTCGATCACCAGCAGGTGCAGCAGTGCACCCAGCGCGGCGACCATCAGAATGCAGAGGGGCGCGGCGGCCCAGTACGGCCAGTGGTAGACGCCCACCAGATAGTACATGCCGTACATGCCGATCATGATCAGCTCGGCGTAGCAGATCCAGGTGACGTCGATGACACCGAAGATCAGGTTCAGCCCCAGCGCCAGCAATGCCAGCACGCCGCCCAGCAGGATGCCGTTCAGCACCGCTTCCAGCAGGTAGATGTCGAAGACGTCGAGGAAATCCATCACACGCTCCTAGACACCGAGATAGGCCTGTTTGATCTCGTCGCTCGCCAGCAGGTCGGCCGACGCGCCGGAGGCACGGATGGAGCCGGCTTCCAGCAGGTAGGCGCGGTCGACCACGCGCAGGACCTGCTGCACGTTCTGCTCGACGATCAGCACGGTGAGGCCGCCGGCACGGATGCGCTTCACCAGCTCGAAGACCTGCTGCACCACGACCGGCGCCAGGCCGGCCGACGGCTCGTCGAGCAGCAGGAGCTTGGGGTCGCTCATCAGCGCACGGCCGATGGCGCACATCTGTTGCTCGCCGCCCGACATGGTCCCCGCCAGCTGCACGCGCCGCTCCTTCAGGCGCGGAAAGAGATCGAACACGAAGGCCAGCCGCTCGGCGTACCGGGCGCGCGCTTCGGGCATGAAGGCGCCCATGCGGAGATTGTCCTCGACCGAAAGCCGGGGAAAGAGTCGGCGATTCTCCGGCACATGGGCGATGCCCAAGCTCACGATGCGATGCGGTGCGGTGCGGAGGACGTCGGTGCCCTCCATTGCGATCGCACCCGCCGTCGGACGGATCAGGCCCGAGATCACGCGCATCAGCGTCGTCTTGCCGGCACCGTTGGGGCCGATCACTCCCACCGCCTCGCCCGCCTGCACGTCGAGATCGATGCCAAACAGCGCCTGGA
>Ga0153954_1000556_pt1 | contig 28616 bp, 22 predicted proteins | sample TSFL038MetaG_FD_102277 | JGI IMG/M metagenome (GOLD analysis project Ga0153954, IMG submission 102277) | Attine ant fungus gardens microbial communities from Florida, USA - TSFL038 MetaG | ecosystem: Host-associated > Fungi > Mycelium > Unclassified | place: USA: Florida, Wekiwa Springs State... | reverse complement strand
GATGGAGATTTGGAAACATCGAAATAAAGCGAACTCGAAAAAAATATCGAGTTCGAGAATAGCACGATCTAACAACAGACAATTTTTAGAAGAGCTTCTAGCTGAATGCTTTTAAAATGTTAATCATTTTTTAAATACGCAAAGTCCAGGTTAAATTAACATTAATTGGGCAAGCGCAAGGGCACGGGCAAGGAAACCAATTATGCAAGAGGCCTACCTAGATCGACTATAAATATTTTCCATTTGATCCAAAGTATGCTCAAGCGTAAATTTCTCTTTGACGAGTTCTTTGGCATTTTTTCCCATACAAGCACGCATTGACGCATTTGATACAAGCTCCAGCACAGCGTGTGCCACTGCTTGAGGGTTATTCTTTGGTACTTGGAAGCCTGTCTTTTTGTCAATACAGACTTCGCGTAAGCCACCTACAGACGTAGTGATTAGAGGCTTTTCAAGCCAAGCTGCCTGCAAGCTGGCTTGGCTGACTCCTTCATTGGCCCAGCTCAATAAAAGAAAAATATCCATTGCAGCTAGAGCTGTAAAAGGAGGAGCTAGATGACCTGTGAAAATAACTTTTTCCTGAAGGCCTAAGCTTTTCCATTGATTTTTGAAATAGGTTTCACTAGCCCCAGAACCTACAACAATCCATTTTAAATTGGGCACATCTTCTAAGATTTTGGCTGCAAAAAGAAGGTCGGAAACTCCTTTCCAACCGCGTAAAACACATAAAGTCCCAACGAGACACTCATCAGGTGAGATGCCTAGGTCAGCGCGAAATTGTGCGCTCGAATCACATTTGATTAATGCAGGATCCACACCAGTTGGGATGGAAAAGCAACGTTCAGCAGGAAGATGGGCCTGAAGGCGAATCGCCTCCATAGCTTCTTCACAGGTAGTGACTACATAATCAGCAAGTGTATTGTAAAGAATACGACTATTCATTCCTTTACGTATTGGCGTTGACAGATGGCGCGTTCGAATAGAAAGGCAACCGCTCACTTTAGCTGCTAATCCACCTATCCAGGCGTCTAATGAAGAATGCGTATTCACAATGTCAATGCGATGTTTTCGAATCAAACGGTTAAGCTGAAAAAAAATGGAAACAATATGCGCCTTTTTAAAACCTATTTCATAGACCAAAAAGCCACTATCACGCGCAGGTTGAACTAGGCCACCCCCTGTTTGTATCGCCAAGATGACTTCATGACCACGAGCGCGCATCCCTTCGGCTTCGCGTAAAATTCTTAATTCCTGCCCTCCCCATCCGGGAGAAGCTTCTGTATGCAAGATTTTCATAATAGACTATTTAATATCCGTCGATGACCTGAAGAAAAAGGCATTCCCCGCATTTCCATCAAAGTTTTCCAAAGATGCTCACCAGCTAAGCTATTCGCCTTCAATTGATGCGGGAACAGTTGAACGCGGTAGCGAGTAAACGTATGTTTTTGAGATTCAAGCGACTGAATATAGCATAAAGGAATACCCAATTTTTTTTCAAAAGCAAGCGTGATCTCTTGCGCGCTTAGCCCCTCACTTTCCAGGTAAGGAAATTCGTACAGATCTGCCATCACTCTGCCTTCTACACCCTTTTGAATTAAATAAGCGCCTTCGCATGCAATAACAGCAACGTGGCGGCTTAAAAAAATGGGTTTAGTTCGTTTTTTTCTTTTGGGTAGACTGTCCTGTAGATGATGGCGGAAGGCTAAACATTCTTTTTTTAAAGGACAGAGAGAACAGTGAGCTTTTTTTGAACATACGGTGGCGCCTAATTCAATCAAAGCTTCGCTGATTACCCAAGGTTCATCATCTGGCAAAATACTTTCTGCATATTTTCTCAAAAATTTTTGCGCTTTAGTCTCGCATATGATTTCTTCAAAGGCGAGGAAGCGGCTTAACACACGTAAAACATTCCCATCTACAGCTGCAGCCTTCTGCTTAAATGCAAAACTTCTAATAGCTGCTTGCGTGTAGAGTCCAATCCCTTTGATTTTGGATAGCTCTTCTTTATTTGCTGGGATTTTTCCATCAAAGGCTCCCACAAGAAAGCGAGCTGCTTGATGCAAATGACGTGCGCGCGAATAATATCCCAATCCTTCCCAGCATTTCAGAACCTGTTCCAAGGGAGCTGTTGCAAGAGCTTCCACTGATGGAAATAGGTTCATCCATTTTTCAAAGTAAGGGATGACTACTGCCACCTGAGTCTGCTGCAACATGACTTCAGAGATCCAGACACGGTAGGGTGTAGGCTCTTCACGCCAGGGTAACTCACGTCGATTATATAAAAACCACTCTTTGAGCAGCTGGATTGGAAATTTTTGCACGCTCTGTTACGTTATTAATTTTAACGTGAAAGAATACTGCTTTTGCCATGTCAAGGAAAGCGATTTTTGTAGCTGCAACAGGACAAAATGTGGGTAAAACTACTGTTTGCTTAGGGATGATTGCCGCCCTCAAAAAAAAAATTCCTCTGCTTGGCTTCATGAAGCCAGTTGGACAGCAACATGAGAAAGTCGGCCAAAGCCTTCTTGTCGACAAAGATGTTGTCTTGTTTAAAGAATATTTTAAATTATCTGCTCATTATGAAGATATGAGTCCTGTTATCTTCCCAAAAGGATTCACACGGGATTATTTAGATGGCAAAATCAATGAACGTGCTTTGAGAGAAAAAATCCATCGATCTTTTGAAAAAATTTCTACAGAGAATGATTTTACAATTGTGGAAGGTACCGGTCATGTGGGAGTAGGTTCCATTGTCAATCTCAATAATGCCTCAGTCGCTGCATCACTTGGCTTAGATGTCGTGATCATCGCTAAAGGAGGATTGGGAAGTGCATTTGATGAATTGGCGCTAAATAAAGAGCTTTGTGATCGACTAGGAGTAACGATCAGCGGCGTCATCTTAAATCGCGTCTTTAATGAAAAAAGAACTATGATCCTTACCTATTTCAAAAAAGCTTTGAATCGTTGGAAAATTCCTCTTATTGGCTGTATACCTTATAATCAATTTTTAAATACACCTTCTATGCAGGATTTTGAAATTCTGTTTAACACGAAGATGCTTTCTGGCGAGCATTATCACTATCGTCACTTTCAAACCATTCGGCTTGTTGCCACCTCTTTAGAGACATTTAAAGAACGTATCTTTCCTAATCAACTGATCGTCACTCCCGCTACTCGCGAAGATATTATTCTTTCTTTGATAGAACAGCGCCGCTTTCACCACCAAGAACCACAGCAAGGACTCATTTTGACAGGTAGACATCCGCCGCTCCCTGCTTTAATCACTAAACTTAAACAAGCTGAGATCCCCAGCCTCTACGCTGCCTATACGAGTTATGATGCTATGCGTATGATCACTTCTTTCACTGCAAAAATTCGCAAAGAAGATATTTCAAAAGTAGAAAAAGCAATTGAATTAGTAGAGAATAGTCTGGATCTTTCTTTAATTATGTGATAAAATTAATACGTTTTAGTAATTAAACTATTAATATTTATGGCAAATTCAATAGATTCCACTCACCGGATAGATGCTGTTAGGTATTGGAAACATTGTGCTCCTAAAGCTCAAAGAGATTTAGTGATTAAAAAGATCGCTGTAGCCTTGATTGCTTTGATAAATTTTGGAGCTCTAGGAGTCGCACTCTTTTGCTGTATTTCCTATTTACCAGTTCCCACTCAGGCTCTCTTGGCTTCTCCCTTCATTGTAGGTGTATTGGCGTCCCTTACCTATCTAAAATTTCCTACTCTTGGCATTGACTCATGGAACTACACCTCCTTCTTGAATCCAGGTAATATGATTGGTAGAGGCTTGACTTATCTTTTTTTTGGCCCGCTCATGTTTGCTATCCAACGGATCGATTGGACAGCCTATCATGATCCTGTTTGTGCAAATAAAATTTCTAAAGATTTAGAAAATAATTCTTTTGAAAAAATAGCACATGAATATGGTAAGCATTTTAGCAACTTATTTAAGTATGGATTTATTGATAAGAAGCATGCATCAGAGTTAAAAAATCTTTACTGCGATTATAAACCCATTCAGTACGAACTCAATTTCTGGAAAAAAGAACATCTAGAAGATTGTGAAGAAGCTAAACAGGCCTTAGAGCAAAAAGAAGTCTTTGAATCGCGTTGGCTTAAGTTAAAAGAAACCATTCAATTCCCTTATCCAAAAAAACCTAAATATCAATTTTCAAGCAAATCCACTAAGATAAAGCTAAAGCTGCGTTCGGCTTGCTGCTTCGGTCCACCCACTGATGCCGCTCGAAAATTGAAGGCTTTTAAGGCATAACCCTGTGGGACACGTCCTCAATTTAGGACAAGTCTTTTCAAAAAGTTGGCCGTAGGGGCAGTTTCCTTGAAAGGCAAAATGATGGCTGCCCAATGGAGCAAATTTTTTAGCGGAAGAAGGACCGAAAAAACTCATGCTGGGTGTTTGTGTTGTTCCACATAAGTGCAACGGGAGGGAATCCATAGCGACAACCAGCCGACATCTTGCCATTACATGCTGTAGTAAAGGCAAACTCAAACGTTCCAAAACCATACTGTCTGGAAAATGCGCAGAGAGCTTTAGAGCGCTTTCACGTTCGCTCTGATTTCCCCAAATGAACCAGTAAGGACCTTGACGGATATTTTTTAACAGCTGGATAAGCGTTTCTTCTGACAAACATTTATTTGGCCAGGCAGAAGATGGGCAAACCAATGTAGGCTTTTTATGTACATGTGCAAAAAGAGCTGTGAGTTTTTGCTGTTGAAGAGGCTCTAACTTTAAAGAAATGGGATGGATTGCGCATTCAGTAAAGTCCTTAAAATAACCTTTGACTACACCTAAGTAATCTTCACGAATATTTTTATCTTTTGCTGGGTTAACTCTCTGAGAAGTAAAAAAAATATTTGGCCATTCATGCACTGTTTTGAGCCCAAAGCCCACTTTCTTTTTTGCGCGCGCTAAAAATACGATGAGGCTTGATTTAAGATTTCCCTGAAGATCAAAAAGAAGATCATAGCGCGTTTTTCTCAATTCTCGTGCACACTGAAGAGCTTGTTGACAGCTTTCACGACTAAAGAATTGTTTACGCCATTTTTTGCTTTCAATAGTGAAGATGCGGTTGACTTGTGGGTTAGCCTTGACAAGCTCAATGAAAGGATTTTCTACTACCCAGTCAATTTCAGCTGAAGGAAATTTTCTTCTTAAGTAGTCGAGAGCAGGAAAAGTTTGAATAATGTCTCCCAGACTGGAAGTTTTAACAATGAGTATCTTCATCTATCTATAAATCTATGTATAAGAAAGCTAAAAGAGTTTATGATAAATCAGTTATGATTAGTTGGAAAGTCGAGAATCCTAACCGCCTACTATCTGAAATAAAAAATAAGTGCTCAGGGACTTACACGACTGTAGATCTCAGATGGGCACTCGAACACAATCGTTGTTTTGTAAACAAAAAAATGGAAACATTTGCCTCCTCACCTGTCAAAAAAGGAGATCTCATCACATTTTGGCCTGAACAAAAGCCTACATTTTGCACAGAAAAGAGCCGCATTCTCTACGAAGACGATTTTCTTCTGGTCTATAATAAACCCCCATTCCTATCTTCTGAAAACTTAGAGAAACTCACTCAGTGTACACTGGTGCATCGCTTAGATCGTGATACAACTGGCGCACTGCTTTTGGCAAAGACACCATCTATACAAACTGCTTTGGAAAAACAATTTAAAGAACGTTCAATTGAAAAAGAATACCTAGCTCTTGTTGAGGGGTGTCCAGGAAAATCTGGAATCATTAAAGGAAAGATCGGGCCTTTATATAAAAGAGAGGGAGCAGTGATTTGGGGGATGTCTTCAGCGGGTCAGTGGTCGCAAACCCAATGGAAATGCATCCAAATAAAAGAAAATAGATCGCTGTTGCTTTGCGTTCCCCTTACAGGACGCACCCATCAAATCCGTGTGCATCTGAAACATCTCGGTTACCCTATCATTGGTGATTATACTTATGGACCGCGCACATTAAAAGCAGGGATATTTAGGCCTATGCTACATGCCTACAGACTCACATTTACTCACCCACATTCAGGACAACGCTTGACCCTCAAAGCGGCTCTTCCTACAGATTTTGCACACATTGGATAATTCAGGGGGAAGCAAGGGGTTCTGCTTTCCAATTTATCAGAAAGTCTATAGGCGCTTCATTGTCTTTAGGATAATTACGACCATTTTTAGTGTAAGGGATATTGCTAGTTCCTATAAAGCGAAAGGTTTCAGATCTATAATCTGACTTAGAAAACTTGCTAAAATTAAATTGACTTCGTGGGCATGAAACGACTTTTCTAGGAGCCTTACCCCTGGTCTCTCCTATTTCCTGTCTAAAAGAGGAGTACAATCTAAAAATAAATTGCGCATCTAAAATATATTCGTCTTTAAACACGGTATCTATTGGATATTTACGAAGTTGAGTAATGGTGTTAACAGCTTTTTGTATAAGAGTTTCATTATGAATCTTGCTAAAATCTTTATTTTCTTTGTTAAAGATAAAAAAACTATTCTCAAAATTTGACAAACCTACTCGATTAAAAACATATCCTACTGAATTTAAATAGCCTAAAGTACGTTGATCAAATAGCTGCTCAGATGACATCGGCTCTATGTCAATATCAGATACAACACAGTATTGAGCAGTTTCATTGGGTGAATTTACCATGTAATCCCCAATCAAAGCCTTGAAAAAATCAACCCTAGCGTAAACATGTGTACCTGGGTGAAAGCAATGTTCTATTTCACCAGTCACGCTGGGCAGTTGACGCAAATCTCTCAATCTAAGATTGACACCTCTAGATTGAGAAATCTCCTGCATCATCTCGAAGGTTTTTTGTTGAGCCTTCTGAGTCACAAGTGCACTATCATACCAAAGATTGATCTGTGCCTGAGGATTTATATCCGCCCATTTTGAAATTCTGTAAGTGAAAGTTTTTTTGATTTTTTCCCAATTTTCTGACTCATCCTTCTCAAGAGACCGCTCTGTTGCTTCAAATTTGCGCAGTTGCTCCGGATCTTTAATACAGTCAGCATTCTCCGATAAGTCCAGTCCATCTTTAAAGATATTCTGCGCTAGATCATTCATACGATCTTGAGGATTTAGGTTAACCCACAAAAAATTCAGAGTGTATGCATCAGCCGAAACGGTGTCAGATGCTAAACAATAAATGTAGGGATGGTTCATCCGGTAAGCCAAATCGTAACAAGCCGCTATCTCTCCCTGAGCGTTTATCCCATACTCATTAAGCATGGCCATAAATGTGCTATTAGTAAGTACATGCTGCTCATCTTCGACAATCTTTCTACGTATTTTATCATAAGGGGAAAGTGTAAGTGAGGTATCAATAAGAAGGAGAGCATCTAAAAGAAGAGGAATATCTGAGATAAAGCATTTTTCAAAAATAACATTTACAGCATCTTGTAGTGATAGATTTGAGTGGATAATTTTGGATAAATTACCAGCTATTATTGGAATAGCTTTTGAGTTAGTGTTAACAAAACAGATTTCTTTCTTAAATGTTTCTAAAGGATGATTCTTTCTTTCTTCTTCTCTCTGTTTCTGCTCTGCTTCCGCTTTGCGTTTAGCTTCTTCCTCTGTTTTCAGTCTGAACATTTCAAGTTCATGTTTTTTCCTCTCCTCTTCGGCTTTTCTCTCTTGTTCTTTACGTCGCTGAGCTTCTTCTTGTTCTTTAGCTTTTCTCTGTCTTTCAGCTTTAGCCTTCGCCCTTTGTTCTCGTTTTTGGATTAATTCAAGTTCATAGGCTTTGGCTTCCGCTTCTGCACGCTGTCTAGTCAGTATTTCATCTTCTCTTGCCTTGCGCTCTAATTCAGCTCTATTGCTGGCCTCTTGTTCCTCTGCTTCTCGTCGTTGTTCCTGTATTCTTTTCTGTTCTTCTGCTAATTCTGCTTGCTGTTTGGCTGCTTCTTCTTGAGCTTTTATCTCAGACTTTTGTTCTGGCTCTTTTTGTTCTCCCCCGATTTTGAATGTGTCAGCCATCTGAATAGTAGACGTAGCTTTGTGAGTGACACTCTGTCCATTTGAGCAAGTTCGGAAAAAACCCACGATGCCAATGATCATAAGAGGAATACTCCCCCCTCCTCCAATCACCATTACAATCATTGAATTGACTTGGCCGAGATGACTCAGCGCGCCCACTTTCAATAGCCCACACACTCCAATGCTAGCTACAATTAAGCTTCCAAATCCAAAAATGATAGCAACAGCAAAACCTAACTTTTTGCAAATTATTGTTTTGCTATCAGCTCCTTTAGCTAGAGGAAAGTAATTTGGCGCTATTCGAGAAACATCGTGACTGCCCATTATATAACAATTGTTTTTAATAATTTATATATAATTGTACCAAATTTCAGGTTAAAATTTGATTAAAACAAATGCGAAAAAAAATTAAAAACAAGTTTTAATAATTGCGACCATATGAGCCTAATGAGCCTATCCCGATAACCATCATGAAATGAGCTCAAAGAGAATAAACTTCTTTTGAAATGTTGCGTGAGTTGACAAATGAGGCATTTTTGAGCAGATTTTCATGGCAAGATCTTAGGGATCATTGCACGTGGATAGGTTTTATGGTCGATTCTCACCCTGGTGTACTACGCTACTTGAAAAAAAGGGATTTGATGATGAGGGCTTTCATGACATGACGATCCAATACCTCTTCGCGGATTTTACCGCTGCGCACTAGGCGCACAATTGTCCTAATTCCTTCAGCAATATTTCCTGAGAGCAAAAACACATCGTAAAGCTGCTTAAAAGCACCAAGCAACTCTTCTTCTAAAGCGCCTCTGTCTAAATGTGTGGCATCGAAGAAAGTAAGCGTTTTAAATCCAATTGTCTCTTGCACTTGATATTCTGCAAAATGAGATGGAAGCATAGGTCCTTCTTTTGTTGCAATATGGGGAAGTGGTCCTTTGATAGAGTGCGCATAGCTTTCTTGCTGGCATTTCGCTTTTTCCTTACCCACAATGCCTTGTGCCCCGCGTATTCCCTTACGGAATGACTTAGCCTGTATTTCATTCATCATAGAGCTTTCTTTGCCCCGTTGACGGTCAAACTGAATGTGCACACCTAAACGACGATTTTGCACCATAACCGCTTTGCCCATATCTGAATAATGCTGCTCCGAAACCATATTTTTAGGAAACGCAGCTCCCTGTAAGTAAAAAGAGAGACCATGCAGATAATCATTAGCAAACAAGAGAGGGGTTTTAGAAACTTCCTTGAATCTCTCGATTAAATAGGCTTGACGTCGATAATCCCCCTTGTGAAAAAGGATGCCCCCAATTTGCCATGTTTGAATCAGCAACTCAACTGCATGTTGGATAGAGGCGTCATATATAGCTTCTGTGATTAAAAAGCAGAGTTGGGCAGCCTTTTCTTCAATAGTTGTCAATTGATTGAAATAGTTCTGTGCCCTTTCTAGAAGCACTCGATCAGCATAGACTCCTGAAGAGGTCCTACGCATACGCGCAAGGGGTGGCGTTTGCGGGATAGAGGGTTGTAAAGGAAGGTCATTTTCTTCCGCTTCAGCCCAGGCTCTCCCCTGATACAGGGAGCGTTTTTTTCTCCCATCTTTTTGATCATCTTGACGGTCAGGATCTATAGCCTGGATGCGAATATTGTGATTGAACTGAGGTCCGTAAATCATATAAAAATCTTTTAAGTTCTTTCCATTCTAACATAAAAACGTTAAGGAAGCATTAAGGGATATTTGAACATTTTTTATCAAATAAAAGATTCAGCTCATAGCAATTTTTCAGATATCTCTTTCGGAAGGCGCTCCTATAAATCATTGTAAACCAAACAAATCAAAAAAAACCGTCAAACCACTGACAGAAAACTCAAAAAAAAGTCTGTTTATTTTTAAAGTAAAATTAAGGCTACATCTAAAAGTTTATTTTTGAAACACAGCTCGCAAAGTTTTCTTGAGTTTTGGAACTCCTGGGATTATAGTCGGTTCAGCGTAAAACTTTACATTTTGTCCTCGTGAAAGCTGTCAGCCACCACAATTCATGCAGAAAATTACAGGTGGTCTAAATGCAAACATTACGCTTGGTCGACTATAGTCGATTAAATTTGAAATGATAAAATTTGGACTGCGCCAAAGCTCCTAAAAAAACGATGTCTAATTTGCTGAAACGTATAGGAAAAGACAAGGCGATTGACGCCTTAAAATGGATGCTGCTGATCCGTCATTTTGAAGTGCGCGGTGAAGCTTCCTACCAGCATGGTTATATTGGAGGTTTTTACCATGCTTATTCTGGACAAGAAGCCATTCAAACAGCCGCTGTGCAAATTTTTGGGAAAAATAATTGGTGGATTGCTTCTTACCGCTGTCATGCCCTGGCACTTCTATTAGGGGCTACACCCAAAGAGCTTATGACTGAGCTCTATGGAAGGGCTAATGGTAATGCCAAGGGACGCGGTGGTTCTATGCATCTGTATACAGATCGCATGCTAGGTGGCTTTGCGATTGTTGGAGGTCACCTTCCTATTGCAGCTGGTGCAGCTTTTTCTCTCAAGTATTTAAAACAGAAAGATCAAGTTGCGATCTGTTTTTTAGGTGATGGAGCCGTAGCCCAAGGAGCCTTCCATGAAACACTCAATTTGGCTTCACTCTGGGATCTACCCGTCATTTATGTCATTGAAAACAATCAGTGGGGAATGGGTACGCATGTACAGCGTGCCCTAGCATTTCATGACAAAATAGCTGAAACCCTTGCACCTGCCTATAAAATGCATGGCTATACGGTCAATGGCATGGATTATGTAGAATGCTGTGAAAGCTTTGAAAAAATCCATAAGGAAGTCCTAGAGACATCGCGCCCTGTCCTTGTGGAATGTGTATGCGAACGCTTCCGTGGTCATTCTATTTCTGATCCGGGACTTTATCGCACTAAAGAGCATCTACAGACTGTTTTGAAAAAAGACCCTATTCTCTATTTACAGCGTCTTCTCGAAGAGAGTGGTTTTCTCACTGAAGATGAATTTAAACAGTACGACTCCAACGCTAAAGAGAGAGTTTTAGAAGCTTTAAAATATGCAGAGGAAAGCCCTTGGCCTTCACCTGCTACACTCGAGGAAGATGTCTATGCCTCCTAATGGAAACCAGACAATCGAAATGCGTGAAGCCTTGCGTCAGGCCATCGATGAGGAGATGGAGCGCGATTCTACTGTGATTATCCTCGGAGAAGAGGTTGCTGAGTATAATGGCGCTTACAAAGTGACCAAAGGTCTTTTGGATAAGTGGGGAAAAGAAAGGGTCATTGATACACCTATTGCAGAATTGGGTTTCGCAGGTTTTGGGATCGGCGCCGCCATGACGGGCTTAAGGCCTATCGTGGAGTTCATGAGTTGGAATTTTGCTTTTGTCGGTTGTGATCAAATCATCTCAAACGCCGCAAAAATGCATTATATGTCTGGAGGCCGCTTTTCTGTTCCTATCGTCTTCAGGGGACCCAATGGGGCTGCCGCACAGGTCTCCTCACAACATTCCCATTGCGTCGAAGCTTTCTATAGCAACCTTCCTGGCTTGATTGTCATTGCCCCAAGCAATCCTTATGACGCCAAAGGACTCTTGAAATCGGCAATTCGCAATAATAATCCGGTGCTTTTCCTTGAGAATGAACTTGATTATGGAATAAAGGCAGAAATTCCTTTAGGCGAATACTTGGTTCCTATTGGAAAAGCTTCAGTTATTCATGAAGGCAATGACCTCACGCTCATCTCACATGGACGCATGGTTAATGTATGCAAAGAGGTAGCCAGGCAGCTTTCCAAGAAAGGAATTTCTATTGAGCTCATTGATTTACGTACGCTCAAACCTTTGGATACGCCCACACTCCTAAAATCAGTGCAAAAAACCCATCGATGTGTCATTGTCGAAGAGGGTCATTACTTTTCAGGCATTGCGGCAGAGGTCGGTTTTGAGATTGCCCAATTCTGCTTTGATGAACTGGATGCACCTATTGCGAGAGTGTGCCAAAGAGAAACACCTATGCCTTATTCAAAGGTACTAGAAGCTGAAACTCTACCTAACGTGGGACGCATTTTAGAAGCAATCGAAAACACCTTACGCTAGAAAGATTATATGCCGTTTACATTCACCATGCCCAAACTTTCCCCTACAATGGAAGAAGGAAGCATTGCCAAGTGGCATAAGAAAGAAGGCGAATATGTCGCCGCTGGAGATGTACTGCTGGAAATTGCAACGGATAAAGCAACTGTCGAACATCAAGCTTTGGATGAAGGATGGTTGAGAAAAATTTTAGTGTCCGAAGGTGGGACAGCTAAGGTCAATCAGCCGATCGCGATTCTCACGGTCCAAGAAAACGAGAGCATCGAAGGATATGTATTAAAAGAGGAAAAGCCCGCTCCTCCTAAAGCAGCTGAAGAAAAGCCCACTGAAAAACAGGAAGAAGAAAGCGCACTAAGCGTTCCTTCAACATTCTCTCAGCCTGCCTTTACTCCAGAACCTCCTTTAGAAGCTGAACCTCGACGTGCTCCAAAAGAGGGACGTATTCTAGTTTCCCCACTAGCAAAACGACTAGCAAAAGAGAAAGGCCTAGATTTATCCACAGTTGAAGGAAGTGGTCCTAGTGGCAGAATTACAAGCAGGGATCTTGAAAGGGCTCAACCCACAGGGCTAGTCACTTTTGGACGTCAAGAAAGCCCTGAATTTCCAGCAGGGAGTTATGAAGAAGTTCCCCTCACGCCAATGCGCAAGATCATTGCACGAAGACTGCAAGAATCCAAAAGCTTTATTCCACATTTTTATGTCAAACAAGTCATCGATGCTGAACCTCTTTTTGCCCTGAGAGAACAGCTTAAAGCCTATAATCTCAAAGTGACCTATAATGATATGATCATCAAAGCCTGTGCTCTTGCGCTCAGAGAACACCCTGGCGTCAATTCTGGATTTAACAGCGTGAATCAAACAGTCATCCGATTCAAAACCATCGACATTTCTGTCGCAGTGACTGTAGAGGCGGGTTTAATCACCCCAATTGTTCGCCAAGCCGACTATAAAAATTTGGGTCAAATTTCCATCGAGGTAAAGCAGCTTGCTGAGCGAGCACGCCTCATGAAGTTAAAGGAACAGGAATATAAAGGCGGTTCTTTTTGCGTTTCCAATTTGGGAATGTTCGGCATCACAGAATTCACAGCTGTAATCAATCCCCCCCAAGCGGCCATCCTAGCTGTAGGCGGCATAGAAGGACAACCTGTCATAAAAGAGGGAAAAATAGTAGCCGGTAAGACTCTTGCCTTGACTCTTTCAGCTGATCATCGAGTGATTGATGGGGCCTTAGGAGCTCAATTCATGAAAACTCTGCAGAAAATTTTGGAAAATCCTATTGCATTGATACTCTAAAGTAAGATGGTTAGCTAGAGTGAATGCAGAATGATTATCACTTTTCTTTCATAGTTTTTAATTGCTTTTTGATAGCTTTCGCTTCAGCTTGTAGCTGTTTACCCTGTTCTAGATCAATATTTTCCAAATCTTTGAGAAAAATAACCTCTAGAGGCTTTTCCTTAGCAAGCTTTCCTTGAGGATTTTTAGCAATTATGACAGTTTCCATACGATAGGCAGCAATGACCTTCATGTTCTTGTCAAAAATCACATAACCTGAAGGCTGCCAACAACCAGTTATATAAAACCCGTTGCGACCCAACTTATTGGGTCCTCCTCCCCCTTCAAATTTCCAAAATTTCATAGGTCCAACAATAGACCAATAACCTTCTGCTACCGTTACGCCTTCATCCCAATCTCGTTCGATGGCAGCACCCAATTTACGTCCGCCCATAGGGTTGGCAAATGAATAGAAAGCTGCAAATAAATAGGCTAAACCAAAGAAAGGCGCCTTTACTGCACGCCAAATCGATTTGCCCATTTCTTTAGGGATATCTGCAAGTTCAAAAGCTCTTTCGTTTTCCTCAGTATAAATACGCTTACCCGTATATTTTTCCCTTAACAATTGGACGAGGATATAAAAGGGCACAACCACTGTTCGCAACAGATTATAGATCACACAAGCAATTGTGTAGATCGGAGTGGCTAAAATCACCCTTGCACCCACATAATAGTGATTGAAACAACTTTTGATACTATACATCAGGGCTTTTCCACTTTCATCGACGGTGGACATGTCGACATAACAATCATCGGTATCACCCTCTTTCCACACCTCGCATTTTACCATGACAGTTTCGAGATGTTTTTCCATATGAACAAAAGCCCCTCTTTTTGGAGTTTTTACATCCTTCTGATCACATGTGTTCTCGGCCATTACTTCTGTAGGGGTAGCCTCTCCTGTTCTAAGGAATGTTGTCTTTTGTACATCCTCGTTCGAATAAGTCACTGCTTTAAGATGATGCTTACCGAGTAATGCTTCTGTTTTGTGAATTGCACGATAAATCACAATCCCAGCCCCAGTGATAAGAATTAAGGGTATACCTATACCGATTGCTAGTTTGATGTAATTTATGTGATGAAAAAAGTTCAAAAAATTCTGAGAAGAGAGAATACAACTTATAATAATCAAACTACTAATCACTAAAGCCACAAAGACAACGGCTCTTAACCTCTGAAAGAGAGGGATTTTATCGCTATAGCGAAGTTCTATTTTTTGAAAGTCCAAATATTTCTGATAAATAGGGTTTTTCTTGATTTCATCAAGTTTTTGAGTCAGTTCTTCAATGCTGTTTTTTTCAAAACAAGCTAAAAAATTCTGATCCGTTGACGAAGGAGAATTTAATGGATTGCTAGGAATAGACGAAGGCATAGCAAAGACACCCTTTTATAAATTATTTAACTTTACTATAATATAAAATACTATTAAATATTATATGAATATAATATCAAATCTACATAAACAAATAATTAAGATGAATAAGATTACAAAACCTTTGAACGCTTTTTTAGAGAAAATTTAGCTTCTTGCATTCCTAGACTTTTTTCGCTAATAAAAATATTAGAAACAGAAAAAGATATTGAAAAGAATTTTTTGTAATTTTTAAATATCAAAAAAATATATTATAAATTATTTTTAAAATTAAAAATGGGTAGATGCCCAAAACATATCCCTAAAAACCGGCTAATGTGCACAAAAATTTTTTAACGTCTTTTTTTAGAGAGTTTTTTGATTTGTGCTTTGATCTCGAGAACCTCGTGCCAGGTGAGATCCTTTGCCAGATCGGCCTCCATTTTTGATCGTAATATGACCTGTAAGGGCTTTTCTTTTTTATGATCAATGGCAGCTTCCATACGATAAGCTGTTAGGACTTCACCATTCTCATCAAAGATTACATAACCCGTAGGCTGCCAACAACCCGCCAAATAGCCACCATTATGGCCTAACTTATTAGGCGAACCGCCGCCTTCAAATGCCCAAAATTTTCCTTTACCACCGACAGACCAATAGCCATTTTCTAGAGTCACACCTCTATTCCAATCGCGCTCTATGGCATTGCCTAGCTTGCGCCCTCCCATAGGGTTCACCAATGAAAAGATGCCTGCAAATAAATAGGCAACTGCAAAGAAAGGAGCCGTAACTGCCTGCCAAATCGATTTGCCCATTTCTTTAGGGATATCGGTGAGTGAAAAAGCCCTTTCATTCTTATCTGTATAAATACGTTCCCCTGAACATTTTTCTCTTAACAATTGAATAAGCACATAAAAGGGTACAATGATCGTACGCAATAAATTATAGACTATAGAACCGATCATGTAAGCTGGCGTGACTAAAAATGGGACAATAGTGCTTACATGATAATGGTTGCTACAATCTTTGATCACGTACATGAGGGCCTTTCCACTCTCATCAACTGTTGACATGTCCACATAGTAATTTCCAACATCTGCCCAGGCCTCACAAGTCACATAGGCAGTTTCGAGATAAGGTTTTATATCAGCAAAAGCACCCCTTTTTGGAACTTTAGTTCCTTCTCGATCGCTCTGAATCTCCTGAGCTCCTTCAGGACTTGGCTCATTTTTCCCAAGAATGACTGTCTTTGTTTTCTTTTGATCCACATACGTCACGACTTTCAGATCGTGTTTGCCGAGTAGAGTTTCTCTTTTGTGAATGGCACGATAAATCACAATCCCCGCTCCTGCCAAAAGAATCAGAGGCACACCCACGCCGACTGCCAATTTAATATAATTCACATGATGAAAAAGATGCAGAAAGTCCTGAGGGAGAGAAAACAAATGATTGGAAGCAAATAGGCCAAAGGTCACTAGACTACCAATGACTATAGCAATTAAAACGATAGCTGTAACTTTATGGCGTGTAGTGATTTGATCTTCATATTTTGGAGCAGTATTTTGTAAATTTAAATAGGTCTGATAAATCGGAGTTTTTTGAATTTCAGCAAGACGGTCTTTCAGTTCCTGCACACTGCGGCCTTCTAAGGAACCCGTAACGAATTGAGAGGAACTCTCTCCATTGGGCTGAAACGTATTGTTCTGTGTAGAATGGTATATTCCAAAAGGCATAACTTTTGCGCGTTTTTTATTTAAATAGAATATATTATAACGGATTAATTATTTAAATAGCGTTAAGAACTTAAAAAATTTTATTTGACTCCCTCAGAAAGAAATTTTTATACTGATGAGGGGTGTACATGTCGGAATTTACCATTACAAAACAAGAGCATCTCAGAGGAGATGTGGAGAGCCTAAAAGAAGCTATTCTTGGCCATCTTCATTTTACCCTGGCAAAAGATAAATATACCGCCACTAAAAGAGATCTTTTTTTATCTGTCGCCTACAGTATCAGAGACCAAATGGTGGGAAGGTGGATCAAGACACAACAGCAATATTACGAAGCTGATGTAAAACGAGTCTATTATCTTTCCATGGAATTTCTTATTGGCAGAACGCTAGAAAATAGCCTAATCAATTTAAGACTTCTCGAAAATTGTCGTAAGGCTGTGCATGACCTTGGCTTTGATTTAGACTTTATCATTGAAATGGAGGCAGATGCCGGACTCGGCAATGGTGGACTAGGAAGGCTAGCTGCCTGTTTTTTAGATTCGATGGCTACCCTAGGCATTCCCGGGTATGGCTACGGGATTCGCTATGACTATGGGATTTTTACACAAAAACTCCAAGAAGGCAATCAGGTCGAAACTCCCGATAACTGGTTGAGATATGGAAATCCCTGGGAAATTTGCCGATCGGAATATCTCTATCCTATCAAATTTTATGGGAAAGTGATCCAATACACTGATTCTAAAGGCAAATTGCGCAACGAATGGGTGGACTGCCAAGAAGTGATGGCCATGGCCTATGATACACCGGTTTGTGGCTATGACAATGACACAGTCAATACTCTACGTCTTTGGCAAGCCAAGTCGACACGCGGATTTGATCTCAGCTATTTTAATCATGGAGATTATATTCGTGCTGTAGAAGATATCGCCTTGACTGAAAATATCTCAAAAGTGCTCTACCCTAATGATAATATCTTTGAGGGAAAGGAATTACGACTCAAACAAGAATATTTTTTGGTCTCTGCTACGGTACAAGACATCATACGACGTTACAACAAGGGCCATATCCACCTAGATGCTCTCCCTGATAAAGTAGCCATTCAATTAAATGATTCCCATCCTGCACTCGCCATCGCAGAAATGATGAGAATCTTAGTGGATCGTGAAGAGTTGAGTTGGGAAAAATCTTGGGAACTCACGAAAGATACCTTTGCCTTTACCATCCACACACTCTTACCAGAAGCCTTGGAAAAATGGCCTGTCCCCCTCTTAGAAAAAGTGCTGCCACGACACCTCCAAATCGTCTATGAGATCAATCGACGTTGGCTAGAAGAAGTCGACCGACATTTTCCAGGCGATGTAGAGAAACAGAGGATCCTCTCGATTATTGAGGAAAGCATCCCCAAAGCTGTCAACATGGCACATCTAGCTATCATCGGCTCTAGAAAAATCAATGGAGTCTCTGCACTGCAATCAGAATTGATTAAACATCGCGTGTTCAATGACTTTTGGGAAATGGATCCTGATAAATTCACGAATAAAACTAATGGAGTGACGCCTAGAAGATGGCTTAAAGTAGCCAATCCCGGTCTTTCCCAATTGATCACCAATTATATTGGTGAAGAATGGATAAAAGACCTCAAACACTTAGAACAACTGAGTGTGTATATTAATGAACGTCATTTTCGCGACGAGTGGATGCGAGTCAAACGTGAGAATAAGGAACGTTTAGCTAAAATGATCTTTGCAGAGCATCGTTTAAAGGTGAATCCCGATTCAATCTTCGACTGTCACGTAAAGCGTATGCATGAATACAAAAGACAGCTTCTCAATCTCTTGCGAGTCATTTACGATTACAACTGCCTCAAAGATAACCCTGATTTAGACTACGTCCCTCGAACTGTCATTTTTAGTGGAAAATCTGCTCCAGGATATTTTATTGCCAAACGTATCATCAAGCTGATCACCTCAGTTGCCAATGTGGTCAATCATGACAAAGCTATCCATGACAAACTCAAAGTCGTTTTCATGGAAAATTATCGAGTGAGTTTAGCTGAGAGAATTATCCCAGCAGCAGATCTTTCAGAACAAATTTCTATGGCAGGCACAGAAGCTTCAGGGACAGGCAATATGAAATTTGCTCTCAATGGCGCATTGACAATCGGGACCTTAGATGGCGCGAACATTGAAATCCTTGAAGAAGTAGGACAAGAAAATATTTTCATTTTTGGATTAAAGGCCGAAGAGATTCAGAAGCTCAAATCTCAAGGATATAACCCATGGGGTTGCTACAATCAAAACGACGACCTACGCCGTGTTATTGATAGAATACGCGACGGCTACTTTAGTTGTGGCGACCACGAGCTTTTTAAACCCATTCTACATGCTCTATTCGATGGCGGTGACTATTATTGTTTATTCGCTGATTTTCCCTCCTATATAGCTTGTCAAAAAAAGGTGAATGATCTTTATCAGGACCAGGAAAATTGGGCGAAAAAATCTATTATAAATGTTGCGAAAATTGGTAAATTTTCCAGCGACCGCACCATCCAAGAATATGCTGCAGAAATTTGGCGCCTTGACTAAAAAATCTTGAGCCATAATCAAGCATAATTTTATAATTTCTTTATAAATTAACACAAAAATTAAAGATGACCAGCTTATATACTATTAATGAATATTATCCTGTTTCTCCTATTTCTAGGACTTCCTGCCTACAAAAAATAAGAATTTCGAAGTGGACTGATGTAGCACTCTTAATTGGGTGTGCCGCTTTATTTATTATCGGCGTTTTAGCTTCTTTAGGGATATTCAATTTTATTGGAACTACAAATGCTGCTTATTTTTCTTACTGCATGTATGTGGGGGCTGCGCTTTTTTTTGTAACTGAGAGCGTCAGAATAGCGGTTAACCACTCCGTAAAAGAGCCAAGAAATCAGATAGCCTCATTAAATCCCGAACAAATCCATCAGTTTGAAAATGAGGTCAACGATTCGATAAAAAAAGATATAGACATCTATTTACAGGTACAATGGTCTAACTCCAGGATTTATTTACGCGACCCTATTGAAAAACAAATAAAAGCCGTCATCAATAATAGATCCTTTCAACAAGATCCTTTGGGCTATCTGTGGGAATGGAATAATTTCCACGAAAAGGGAATAAAAAATTCTCATTGGATTCAAACATGCAATCATCCAAGAGTGTTACACACATTGTCACCAACGGACCAGGGTGCCGTCGACTATAAGGCGTGTAAAATATTAATAAATAAATTTCGTTCATTTAAACCTTTTCTTCCAGAAGAGCAAAAAGCATTAACTCCTAAAAACATCCGAAAATTGAATCGAGAAATTGAAGAAACAATAGCGGAGGAAAAAAATTTCATAAAGACTTCAGAGGGCCGACGGGATTTAGAACAAAAAGGAATGAAGTATGAAGATGTCGCTGATCTATTTAAGTATCACCTTAACGAGTATATAAAAGCTGTCATCAAGAATAAACAATTTCAACAAGAGCCTCAGAATTACTTGAACAGCTGGGAAGCACAAAATAACGATAGTAAAAATTTTAATACTTGGTGTAAAGCAAACGGGCATCCTATATCTAAAGTAAAAGATGAAGCAAAAAAAATGTATTTAGAGGTCTTCGCACACGATTTTTTAAATAAAGCTTTTAAAAAAGTTATCCCCAGAATCGACGCACTGAGATGAGATTGGCCGGTTTAATGCTTGGTGTAAAACAAGCAGCCATCCAAAAGCTAAAACAAATGATCCCTCTAAAATAACGGTATTAGAAGAAATTGCTTATCGTATGGTAGAGAGAGCTATTGAGGAAGTTGTTCCCAGAATCTAGGATTTTATAGCTATCTTCAAAACTGCTGTCGAGCACGCCCAAGAGCTTTTGGCATAGTCCAAATGTGTCATTTCAAACTTAATCGACTATATATAATCGACTCTGCACAATAGGTGCTTGAATCGATGATATTAGCGAGGAGCTAATAAAATTTTACCCTTTGTTTGCCTACTTTCTAATTTTTGCTGTGCCTCTGAGGCTTTTTCTAAAGGAAATACCTGATCGATCCTCAGTTTCAACCACCCTTGCTTGATTCCTTCTAGTACTGCCTGGGCGCGCTCTAACATTTCTTCCCGAGTCAATAGATAATTAAAGAGTGACCCCCCAGCAACTGTCAGAGAATGCTGCATTAAAGCATTAGGGGCAATAGGTTCTGCCGGACCACTTGCAGCCCCAAAGATCACAAGAGTGCCGCGAAGTGCTGCTGCTTCCAAGTTACCTTTAAAAGTGGATTTACCTACTCCATCAATGATTAAATCAGCCCCATGTCCATGCGTCATGCGTTTGATTTCCACAACAAAGTCCTGTTTTGTATAAAGGATCACTTCATCCGCCCCAGCCTCTTTTGCTATCTGCACCTTTTCCTCTGTCGAAGCCGTGCCAAATACACGTGCTCCTAAATGTTTAGCCCATTGTACGAGTAAAAGCCCCATTCCCCCTGCGGCTGCATGAATTAACACTGTTTCATTAGGTTTGATTTTTCGAAATTCATGAAGAAGATAGTGCGCTGTCATCCCTTGTAAAGGAAAGGCTGCTCCTTGTTCAAAAGAGAGTGCATCAGGAAGTGGAATCAAATGATCAGCTCTCACCAAGGTCTGTTCAGCATAAGAGCCTGGTTCATGCACGTAAGCGACACGATCACCTGGTACCACATTATTCACCTCTTCGCCTACCACTTCCACAACACCAGAAGCCTCAAGACCTGGTGTATAAGGCAAAGGAACTGTATAGGTACCACGCCTTTGATAGATGTCAACAAAGTTCACACCGACCTTTTCAACGCGAATGAGAGCCTGTCCCCTGCCTGGCTTTCCAAGCTTCACTTCGTGAATTTTCAAGACTTCTGGACCGCCAAATTGTGTGATTTGTATCGCTTTCATCTATGAACCTATCCGTAAATTCGAAAAATTATTTTTGAGCCTTTTTCCACATCTTTTAGATGCGCTATTTGAGATTTCTCACTCTCACTAATTGTTTGAGAAGCTCTTCTTTTTGAGCTCTCAAGTGATGAAGCTTCTTCTCTGTCTCTGCTCTATTCTCTTCCGTTAAAGTGTCGATCAAATCACGTTCATGCAGTGCTAAGATTTCGATTTCGTTGCGCAAATATTCTGCTTGAAGTCTCCATTTAAAGATTTTGCGACTATGAGTGAGCAGTACTTTCATCGGATCATAGAGCTTTGGCAAAAAATGCAAATAATCAAAACGTCCCACACGCTCAGCATTTTCTTTTTCCATTTCTTCTTCTGTCAAATTCACAGAAACCCAATTATGCTCCAAAGCAGCAATGCGTTGATGTGCAGGAAAGGCATGATGAATATTCCTGATGAATTTTATAAAGGCTGGAATGAGAAACATGCAATCGAGCAAATCGACAGAATAATATTTCCAGCGTCTGATCCCCAAGAAAAGCGTCACACGACCGATCACTTTTGAGCCAATTCTCCAGAAAGCGAAATCATCTAAGTTAGCAATCACGTGGATTTTGTCTTTCGACTCCTCAGTCAATTGATGATAAAAATCATAATCTCTTTCATTGGGGACAGGAGGATTAAAGGCATAAGCTTTGCGAATCAAATTATGAGAGTAAAGGCCAATCTGTGTGGCAAGTGCTCCACCCATACTATGGCCCGCTACATAGGGATTGCCAAGAGAACGTAAATGGTGGTGGATACGCCTCCAGGAATGTGCATAAGCTACCGTTGCAGAACCATGTTCTCCCAAATTTGCAATAATGGATCCTAACATGGAAGGTTGTGAAGGCCAGAACTCGGTACCCTGACACAAATAAATAGGGATTTCGTCTATTTCCTGTGGAACTAAACTCACGGTTTTCAATCCAGCTTCTATGAGATGTTGCTGGCATTGATAAAGCACGAGCTTACCTTGCTCCGTAAAACTTGGAATTTTGAGTTGCAGGCCATCCAGTTCACGATAAGCCGCTCCGTGGCTTAAAATGGCTAACGTCAAAAAAATGCGCTTGGATGTATCACGAAATGTACTGACTTTTTCTAGGTCGCTTGCAATCTGCAGCAGTAACTCTCTATCTTTTTTGAGTCGATAGCGTCTAAAAAACTTGGGTAAGCAACCTGGCGGTGTCGCATCTACATCAAAAAAATCGCCTTTGTTCCAGGCCACTGTGATAGGTTTGAGTTTGATGGTTTTAGAATCCAACCTCTCCGAAGTGCGCTCCCAAATTTTTTTGAATAAAGAAAGTGGACAGGGCATTCCCAACGCATACATGCGCAAAAATCCATCTTCACCAATAATGCGGGGGATACTTTTCGGTCTTTTAGGACTGGTCTCTTCGATCCACAAAGAGCGGACAATCTGTGATGCTTGCTCTTCAGAGGCTTCTGTTTTGTCGATCACTTCATACACGCACGCCACATAAAGCTGGGCAAGTGTTTCGCGATTTTGTCGCTTAATCCTCGGAGCCTTTTTTTGGACAGCAAAGGTGCCGTGCTCCCATGAGAGCCAACCAGTATCCTGAGATGTGACAATTTCCTCTATCTTCATTGCGGTGCAAAAAGAGCTGTTCCTATACGCAGAAGGGTAGCTCCCTCCTGAATAGCAATGGGAAAATCATGTGTCATACCCATAGACAGCGTGCCCATCTCGCCTCCCTTTTGTTGCAATGCTTGTCCTAAAAGCCTTAATTCGGCAAAACAGTGGCGAATCCTCGCTTCATCTTCTGTCAAGGGAGCCATTGTCATGAGACCTTGCACATCTATCCCAGCTAAGGCTTGTAACTGAGAGAAATGCCCTTTCCAAACATCCGGCGAGAGTCCACTTTTTGTGGTTTCTCCTGAGGTGTTGGCCTCCAATAAAATGGCAGTATGGATCCCCTGCTGTAAGCTGGCATGAGAGATTTTCTGAGCAAGCTCTATGCCATCTACCGAATGAATCAAGGCAAATTTTCCAATGACTTTATTTACTTTGTTTTTCTGCAATTTGCCAATAAAATGCCAGCGAATATCTGCAGGGAGCTGCTCTCTTTTACGTAGAGCTTCATCCACCCTATTTTCTCCAAAATCTCGCAAACCATAAGAATAGGCCTCTTGGATCTCTTCCAAGCTACGCCCTTTTGTGACCACGACCAGTTTAATGTCTTCAGGTTTGCGGCCAGCCAAAAGGGCAGCTTCAGAGATTTTCTCTAAGAGGACTTTTAAATTATTTTCAAAGCTCATGAACCTATCTTACTAAAACACTCTCTCAAAGAGCCTATCCCAGCATCACTTAAAAAAAGCTGCAAAATGGCTTTTTGAGAAAGTTTTTTAGTGAGGTTTATAAGAGGGCTTCTAAAATGCAATCTCTTGTATAGACAAGACTTTCCATTGTATGAGCGCTAGACACAAAATTTGCTTCAAATTGCGAAGGTGCCAAATAAATCCCTTTTTGAAACAATTTTTGAAAAAAACGGTTGAAGCGTTGCACGTCACACCCTTTCGCATCATCAAAATGATTGATTTCTCGTTTCCCAAAGAAAAGTGTGAAAAGAGAGCCTACGCGATGCAAACAAAGATCCAAACCTTTTTCTTCGATGAATCTTTGAATGGGATCTGTCAAGAGAGCTGTTTTTTCCTCAAGCGTCTGATAAAAATTATTCTCCATGCACAATTGAATAGATTGTAATCCTGCAGCCATTGCTACAGGATTTCCTGAAAGCGTGCCAGCTTGGTAGACAGGACCTAAAGGTGCAAGCCACTCCATAATGTCCGCTCTTCCTCCAAAGGCAGCTGCTGGAAAGCCTCCTCCGATGATCTTTCCAAAACAGCTCAAGTCAGGAAGTATGCCAAAATACTCTGCGGCACCTCCTAAAGCCACGCGGAATCCAGTGATCACCTCATCAAAAATTAAAAGGGTGCCTTGTTTTTCTGTTTCCTCTCTTAACATAGAAAGAAAGTCTTGCGAAGGAAGCACCAATCCCATATTGGCCGCAATCGGTTCTAAAATGACCGCAGCAATTTGGTGACCACGTGTGCGCAAGATGTGACGACAACTCTCCATATCATTATAAGGCAAGCAGAGTGTATGTTTTACAAAATCTTCTGGCACGCCGGCTGAAGAAGAAGCTGGCGTTAATAGGGTCAGCCCTGAGCCTGCTTGGACTAAGAAAGTGTCAGAGTGGCCATGGTAGTTCCCAATAAATTTAATGATCAGATCTCTCCCAGTATATCCACGTGCTAATCTGATCACACTCATCGTTGCCTCAGTTCCGGAAGAAACAAAGCGGATTTTTTCAATTCCTGGCACATACTCTACAATAGACTCAGCTATCTGTGCTTCGATCGCAGTCGTCATCCCAAAAGAGCTACCCATCGCCAACCGATTGGATGCTGCCTCTACAATTTTAGGATGTGCATGTCCATGAATAAGCGCTCCCCAGGAACCACAATAATCAATGTAGGTATAGCCATCATAATCTGTGACCTTGTCTCCGCTCCCACGTTCTGCAACCAAGGGTGTCTGCGTAAGTCCTGGGAATGACCTTACGGGCGAATTTACGCCACCAGGGATCACTCCATAGGAACGATCATAGATGGACTGACTTTTTTTTCTATTGAGGGGGATACGTGTTGAAAGTGTCATGGATCTACTCCTAACATTAAAGAGAGCAGATCTTATATTTTTTTCTCTGCTTAGGTCAAGAGCTGCTGTATTTCTGCTTTAGCGGTGTCAAAAGCTATTTCATCGAGAGCAGCGACGACAGCTTGTTTGTCAATAATCTTCTTGGCCTGTTCATAGGTATAGCTAAGAAGCTCGTCCTTGTTGAAATCAATTGTGGCCCCCGCATTCAGTAGAGCTTTAACCATTTCTGGACTACGTCTGATGACAGCTAATTGCAAAGGTGAGAAGCCATCTTTATTTTTAATATTGGGACGAGCTCCACAAGCAAGGAGTTTTTCAACCAATTGAAAATTAGATATTTGCAATAACTTACCGTTGGCTGTATGAGTTGTATAGCCTTTAGCGACCGCTAGGTGTAGAGCTGTATTACCATGTACTGACTTATCCTGAAGATTAAAATTCTGCGGATAATTCATGATCTCATTTGCCATACTGTTGTGAGCATTGGCAATCGCCCAAATTAAAGCCGTGTTTCCCCAATAAGTTTCCTGGAAATTAAAATCAGTTCCCTCGTCGGCTAAGATTTTGACAAATGCAATAGGAGATCCACGTTTAGCGAGCAGAACCATTGGATTTTCCCCAAAATTACCTAGGGGTTCATTTATTTTGCCTATACTAGCCAATAGATTTTTTAATGCTGCAATCTCTTCTTCATTGGGAAGTCGACATTTATTTTTCACATCTCGTAGATCCGCACAAGCGGCAAAAAAGTTGCTCAGCTGTCCGATGGCTACCATTCGCATTAAGCGCGCATCAGAATTTCCTTTTTTATCTTCTGAAACGACACCTACAGTAGAGATTTTATCTTCTAAAAGGACGCCTGCAATAGAAATAAGCTCGTCTAATCGTAGAGTGATATGAGCTTGAATCTCTTTAATCACTTTCCTATCTGTCAAATCGTTGCCGCGCTCAAGAGCTTCACAAAGTAGGCTTTCAGCAGCCAATAAAATGGATTGATAATAGCTTTGGTTATTTTCATTCAAAGTCTTCACGGATTCAGATTCAATAAAATCCCTTCTGCTCTTTTCGCAAAAGACGTTCAACTCTTCCCAAAGCTTTGATGGGTCTTCTTGTGGCTGGGCGAGTAATCTTTTGATATTCGGGGATGGAATTTTTGTTTTCTTTTGATTCTTAGGCGTCCTGTCTGTGGGATTCGGCAGATGAGGAGGTGGCTTCAATTTGGGTGTCTTTTGTACTTTTTTATTGCAGCAGCGCGAAAGTGAAAGGGCAAGCAGTGTCACCCAAGCAATTAAGGCTCCTATTCCTAGAGCAATGGGTAAAACCATTGTCGTGACTGCCGTAATCGCAGGGATAAAGACCGCTGTAACAGCTCCGCTAGAAAGTATTAGCCCTCCAACACCCACGCCTACTTGAAGCTTGGTATAATGAGAGGAATTTGGTGATAAGCAAGAAAAATTAACCATCACCTAAGATTTTAACAATTAAATATTTAAGAATCAATAAATTTAATATTGGTTCTCATCTGGCAAAGGATAATGCTCCTCTCGAGGCAATAGGCTATTCAATTTTTCTACAAGAGCAGCAAATTTGCACACCCCCTCCTTGGCGGTCAAAGAAATTCCGACCTTTTCCCAAAGAATCAGCGAATCATTAAAGAGAGGCACTTCGTCCTGAAGTGAGAGATGTTGGGCTTTGAGTTCTTGATTGAGGTAATGTTCGAAAGCGACAATTTCCCCTTTTACAAGATTTTCAGAACTATCGGCCGTTGAAAGAGGATAAGGTGCTTTCAGAAGTTGATTGGCCTGTTCTATGAGTCTATTGAGCTGAAAAATAGAGGTCAACGGATCTATCTGATGAGTCATCAACTTTTCTAGTAGGGTCAAGGACTTTTCTCTAATTTCCTCCATATCGACTACATTTTGGTTTTGTGTCACTTTGGCGATATTTAGGAAAATCATGAAAGTTTGAATCGCGTAGATAGCCTTTTCTTTATTCATCACGTGCATACGGGTAAAAAATTTATTTGCACAAGCGCCTTTTCTATTTTAAAGAGTGGCGTGAATTCCTGGCAATTCCTGTTTGTGAATTGACTACCCTAATTTAATGAGATGTTTTATATATTATAATACACTTAAAAACAAAATATTAGGAATTTTATGTCCACAATCTCCCCAGCTAGCCCACATGGTATCGCCCACCCTCATGAACCAACCAGCAATCCTCCACCTACTGATCAAAAAGGATATGTAGGCAAGGTGCAGCAATGCGTCATTCAACTTCTAAAAAGATCAGAATCTACCGGCAAAACTCCCCCTGCTTCTCCAATGAAAAGAAGAATGACCCTTCCACCTAAATTTGTACATTCTAAGACATCTTCTTTTCGCCGTGTGTCCGATAGTATTCAAAACCATTCCTTTAAAAGAAATGGCGTGTCTGTGACCTTTTCTTCTTTTTCAGAGAAAGGGAGTTACGTAAGGGTACTCTCTCCCTATGCCGATGACTCTCTTGTTCCAGGCGTCTCGAATGATCAATTACTCATTAAAATTTATAATGAAAAACTTTTAACGAAAACGGAAGCTTGTTTAAAAAATTACATGTCAAGCTCTTTAAAAAATTACGAAGCGGCAAAGCACCTAGGCTTACCTGTTTCCACAATTTTTAATGCGGCAACAGCTCTTGAGGATACTTACTTCATCGTGGAAAAGGTCCCTTATCCCATTGACGTAAATAGCCCTGATCATGTTAAGCAGGTACATCGATTTTTTCAGGCCGCTTTTGACCAGAAGAGTATTTTTGATCTCCTCCCCGACAATTTTTGTGTCAAAGAGGATGGGACTGTAGTTCTTGTGGACTTTGTTGAAGACACAGAAGATGGCTTTGATATTTTCCTTAAACATGCTTTGAAAACTTGGGCTAAACGATTTGCAGAAAGCGCTCACTATGATCGAGAAGCGACTCGGACTTCACTCAAGCAACTCACTGAGGGTTTAAATCAATTTGACCCTCAATGGATCGATGAAATTCTTGAGTGCATTTTTTATTAGAACATTTAGTTTCCTACTGTTGACAACCAAAGAAAATTATTTTTTACTGTTTCTTAACATAAATTAATTATAATTAAGTAAAAATATAGGTTTTATGGCAACAGAAGTTGAGCCTACCACAGCAAATCCTCACATAAAAATAACACCTCAAAAAACAGAATGGACTGTGTCATGTCGTGCTTATTCTACTTTTAGAAAAGCAGCACGGATTGGTTTATTTTTATTATTAGGAGCTAGTGCCATTACCATTACTTTGCATTATACTTGTCTTCATATTGATGCCCTTTTATATGCTTCCTATGCTGTTGGGGGCTTATGCATAGTGTCTATTATCGCCACTTTTGTTCAAAAAAAGATGACTCGGCAAG
>Ga0153954_1000555_pt1 | contig 28693 bp, 27 predicted proteins | sample TSFL038MetaG_FD_102277 | JGI IMG/M metagenome (GOLD analysis project Ga0153954, IMG submission 102277) | Attine ant fungus gardens microbial communities from Florida, USA - TSFL038 MetaG | ecosystem: Host-associated > Fungi > Mycelium > Unclassified | place: USA: Florida, Wekiwa Springs State... | reverse complement strand
GCCGCCGGCGCCGCCCTGCCCGCCGGCGGCACCATTACCACCCACGCCGCCGTCGCCACCGGGTGCGGTGGCCGAGACACTGCCGTTAGCCCCCTGGGCGCCAGCGGCCCCTTGGCCGCCGTGGCCACCATTGCCGCCGTTACCGGTGCCGGTTGCCGCGCCACCATTGCCGCCCGTGCCCGGGGTGCTGTTGGTGGTGCCCGTACCGCCGGTGCCGCCGACACCGCCATTGCCGCCATTGGCCGCACCGGCGCCCGTACCACCGTCGCCGCCGTTGCCCGCGGTTCCACCGGCCGTGAAAAGGGCGGTGTTATTTGGGTTAGCGGCACTATTGCCACCCGCACCGCCGTCGCCGCCATTGCCGCCGTGCGCGCTGCCGGTCGCCACATGGAACGGGTTGCCAACCGTCATGAGCGTGCCGCCACTGTCACCGCCGGCACCGCCGTCAGCACCCGCGCCCGCAGACAACACCCCGAGCCCACCGTCGCCGCCATTGCCACCGTTGCCGCCAATGGACGTGCCGTCGCCACCGGCGCCGGCGGCGCCGCCTACGCCTGCATTGCCGCCGCCGGAGCCTTGGATGCTGAGGCCATTGTTACCGCCGCTGCCGCCGTTACCGCCGTTCCCGCCCACACTGACGACGTTGGCGCCGGTCGCCCCGTCAGCGCCCGCACCGCCGTTCCCGCCGTTAGCGGCGGTACTGCCGGCGATACCTAAACCTCCGTTCCCGCCGTTGCCGCCGCCACCGCCTTGGCTGTAGATGGTGCCATCGTTGGCCTGCCAGCCGCTGGCCTGACCACCGTCACCACCGTTACCGCCCGTGCCGTTGTTGCCCGCGCCGCCGTTGCCGCCATTGCCGCCCTTACCGCCGGTGAGGGTGCCGCTGCCGCCGCTGCCGCCGTTACCGCCGCTGCCGCTGTGGACACCCGTGTTGGCGCCGCCGCCGTTGCCACCGTTGCCTCCGGCGCCACCGGTGGTTTGGACAGTGTTATCGGTGGTGGCGCCGTCGCCCCCGGCACCGCCGTTGCCTCCGTTGCCGCCCACCGCGTTTGCGAGGCCGCCCCCACCGCCCAGCCCGCCGTTTCCGCCCGTACCGCCTATGCCCGCAGTGGCCGCGCCACCGTGACCGCCGTTGCCGCCATTACCACTCACGCCAGACAAGGTGTGGTCGCCGTTTGTGGCACCTCCGCGGCCGCCGACGCCGCCGACGCCGCCGTTGCGGCCGGCGCCGCCACTGCCACCGTCACCACCATTACCGGCATGGTTGCCGATGCCGCCGATGCCGCCGATGCCGCCCTTGCCACCGTTACCCGAAAAGGCACCGGAGGTGGGGTCCTTGTAGCTGTCGCCACCGGACCCGCCCATACCGCCGGCGCCACCGTTACCGTCATTGCCGGCTTGTCCGAGCGAACCGCCGTAGGTTTGATCACCGCCGGCACCGCCTGCGCCACCCTTGCCGCCGGAGCCACCCGCGCCACCATTGAGGTGCGCGGGTGTGCCGTCGCTGACCCCGGTCGCACCGGCCCCACCCACGCCAGCCGCACCGCCGACGCCGCCGTTGCCGCCGACTCCGAGGAAGAACCCGCTCGCACCGCCATTACCGCCGGTGCCGCCGTTGCCGGCGTTGCCGCCGTTGCCGGCGTTGCCGCCGACACCGGTTCCGCCGGAGGCAAAACTGCCCGCGACACCGGCCGCACCAGCACCGCCGAACCCACCATCACCGCCATTGCCGAACAACCAACCCGCCGCCGAACCACCAACACCACCGTTACCACCGCCACCACCGGCAGTGAAAGCAGCGCCACCGTCACCACCGGCACCCCCGATACCCATGACGATGCCGCCGGCACCACCGGCACCACCATCAGCCCCAGCGCCACCATCGCCGCCGACGCCACCATCACCGATCCAGCCAATGGCGTTACCACCGTTGCCGCCGTCCACGCCGGCATCAGCACTGGCGTCATAGCCGGCCCCACCGTCTCCGAACCACAGTCCTCCGACGCCGCCGTCGGGGTTCTCGGCGGTTCCCGCACTGCCGTCGCCGATCAAATACACCCCAGCTAGCTGGTTGATGGCCGTATCAACCTGTTCACCGAAGGGACTGTTGATCCATGCCTCAAGGACAGTGTGGGTCGGCTGATAAATCCACTGATCGAACAACTGCGTCCAGTCGATGACAGCAGCGTCAGCCGACGACGCCGTCACCGAGTCCAGTACTGCCTCTGTGGCACCGCTGTCAACAAACGTGGGATCCCATGACGTGACCCACGCACTCAGCTCCGATCCCATGGTGGGGTCGATGCCGGAGATCGCGGTGATGAGGGGGTCGAAGATCAGGTCGAGTTCGTCGGCTTGGGCCGCCGGTGAGGCGGCCAGCGGCAGCACTCCAAAAGCTAGGAATACACCGACGGAACTACCGGCACCGATCATTGCCTGACCGCGCCCCTTTCTGTCTTGGGGGCCACGATCGCTGCGGGTGTGACGACGGCTCATGGGACAAACACCTTTCGTGAAATCAAACAAAGCTGGAAGTAGCGGGGATTTGATTGGGGGAGAGCGGAGTTCGGAATCTACAGACCCAGCCAGGACACGACATCCTGCACGAAACCGGACAGGTCATCAGCCGCGGTCGCCATGGCGGCACCGCTATCGGCCAGGCCGTCAGGCACGGCCGGGAACACAACACCAGCCAACGGGGAGTCGGTACCATCCCAGCCGATCAGGGTGGCGGCGATCTGTGCCCACGCCTCCCACGCCCCAAGCGGGCCGATCGCCTCGCTGGGAGCAGTCAAAAAGTTGACGACCGGGACGCCTTGGAACTGAATGCCGACACTGTTGAACAGCGAACCACCCACCGCCGGAATGGTGTAACCACCCACGTCATACGGGGCCGCCTGCACACTGCCCGTACTCAACAGCCCACCGAAACCGATGTCCAAGTTATCCATGGACATGCCCGCCGGGAACAGACCCAAACTATTGATCGTCGGTAGCAGACTGTCCAGATTCAGGGTGGCGCCGTTGAAGAAAGCACCGACCATGTTCGCCAGCGTGGTATTGAGATCATCACCGTCGGTGAGGCTGTTCCCCAACGCCACCCACGGGCTGATCCAGGGACCGACAGCTCCCATGAAGACCGCGCTCGACGGCGACGCCAACCAGTTGATAATAGGAATCGCCGCCGCCTGCTCATCCGCGGGGATGTATCCAGGAATCGAGCCGAACAACGCGACGTGACCGTTAGAGATTGACCCTTCCAAGGTGTGATCCAACACCGTTGACGTCGTGTCGGCGCTGGCGTTCTGCAGCCCATAAGCTGCCACGACCGTCCCAAGATTGGCCTGGGTCTCGTTCACCCAGGTCGAGATATTGCTCGGGTCATCCAGCACCTGCTGAATCAAGCCAATTTGGTTGGCGGTCACCTGCTGCAATCCGACGCCAGTGGCCAGAATGAAGTTGTTGAACAGGATCGACGCGTTCTCCGACGCGATGTTGTACTGATCGATCCAGGGCGCGAGAAGGTCGCCGGCGGTGAGGGTGACCTCGTGAAACGTGCTCAGCCCCAGCGCAGGCCCCGCACTTGGAGGCGTAGACATGACGACGCCGGCACCGAGGAGAACGGCACCGGCAGTTGCGAAGGGGCGAAGCTTAGTTACGCGAGGAGAAGCCCCCCCCCCCGCTTGTGCGCGCACTGTTACGGAGTGCACGTCGGTTTCTTGCTGACGAAGCATGGATGCTGTCCCTTCGCTGTGGTGAGTGAATGCGCTGAATGTCGTGGCTGAGCCTGAGCCCAACGGTGCCGAGCCCGCCTTGGCGCCAACGGTGCTGCCGCGCAACAGGTGCACGTTGCCTCCTCGGATAGGTATGGACTCAGGAACTCACGGTGTTCACGAGTAAACCTGTGCGCGACCAACTTTCCGATAGCGTCTTCTTAATTCGCAGTGAGGGCCGTCCGCTCAGCAATCATCTTTGATCGACGAATATACCGCTCAACATGTAGATCGCAATCGACTGGCAAACACAACTGGCTTTCGCTGTACTTCAAACAGAAACGGCCGCCTCGGAGCCTCCCGAAACGCGCTCTGCAGGCCTCAGGAAGATTGCTGCTATACGCTACTATCGTTGTCCCTGAATTGATTATGCAACTTGAATTGTTAGCTGCGTCGGCAATCTTGCCCCCGAGTCTGACTGGCCGTCCCCATCGCGGCGCAACCCGACGGCGACAACACTCAATCTCAGCTGAAGAATCGCTTTCTCAACATCAACAACTCAGGGCACCGAAGACTTGTGGGCCACAGTTGCACTCAGCCTGCCGCGCCGGCCGCCGTACCCCCGCCCACTGTTCCTCGGCGAACCCACACTTCACACCCAACATCAGGCGGGCCCGAATATATTCACCTCCCATGGGCGCCGGTCACGATCACCGTCACACCGACTCCCGACTGTCGCGCATGGTCGTCGGCGCCGCCATCCTGAGCGCGTTCTTCGTCATCGAACTGACCACCGCCATCACCATCAACTCGATGGCACTACTGGCCGACGCGGGCCATCTGCTGACCGACTTGGCCGCCCTGTTCATGGGGGTGGCGGCGGTGATGCTGGCCCGGCGCGGCAGCACATCGCCGTCGCGCACCTACGGCTGGCACCGCGCAGAGGTGTTCACCGCGGTGGCCAACGCGGTGCTGCTGATCGGGGTGGCGACGTTCATCCTCACCGAGGCGATCCGCCGCATCGGCACCGCGCCGGACGTGCCCGGGGTGCCGATGATCGTGGTCGCCCTCGCCGGACTGACCGTCAACATCGGTGTCGCCCTGCTGTTGCGCTCGCACTCCTCCGACAGCCTCGCGGTGCGCGGCGCGTACATGGAGGTGATTGCCGACACCGTCGGCAGCGTCGGGGTCCTGATCGCCGGCATCGTCACCATCACCACCGGGTGGCCCTACGCCGACGTGGTGGTCGCGGTCTTCGTCGCGCTGTGGGTGCTGCCGCGCGCTTTCGCACTGGCCGGCGCGGCACTGCGGATCCTGTCGGAGGCCTCACCGAGCCACATCGACGTCGCCGAGCTGCGCGCCGCGCTCGCCGCCGTCGACGGCGTCACCGACGTGCACGACCTGCACGTCTGGACCCTGGTTCCCGGCCAGGACATGGCCACCGCCCACCTGGGCACCAGCGCCGACGCCGGCCGCGTGCTGGCCGACGCCCGGACCGTGCTGGCCGCCCGCGGGCTGACCCATGCCACCGTGCAGGTGGAGCCGCCCGGACAGGGCGGCGGCTGCCCGATCAGTTGATGACACCCGAGGGCAAGCCGACGGTCAGCTCAGCCCCAGCGGCGCGCGGGCACCGGGGTCGCAGTCGTCGAGCAGCTTCACACAGCGCGCCAGCTCGTCGGTCTCCCCGATGCTGTCGGCGGCACGCGCCAACGCGGCCACGCAGCGCAAAAAACCGCGGTTGGGCTCATGCGCGTACGGCACCGGACCGTAGCCCTTCCACCCGTTGCGGCGCAGCTGGTCCAGGCCCCGGTGGTAGCCGGTGCGCGCGTACGCGTAGGCGGTGACCGTGTTCTCCTCGGCCAGTGCCGCTTCGGCCAGCGCCGCCCACGCCACCGAGGCCGCCGGATGCGCGGCCGCGACGATCGCGGGGTTCTGGTTGGCCCGCAGGCCGGCCTCGGCTTCGGGGTCGCCGGGCAGCAAGATCGGATCGGGCCTGAGGAGATCACCGGTGAGAGTCACATCGTCCATTGTGCCGTGCCATCCATGGCCAGCCACTCCAGCCAGCCGGCGCCTGGCTCAGTAAACTAACGTCAGCCGATCCGAATCAGCCGGCGGACATTGGAGGATCAGCCACTCATGCCGAACCCACCGGAACCGGACAACACCGAGTCGACCGAAGGCGTCGCGGCCACTCCCCCCGAACAGCCCGACGGTGACGATCAGGTCACCGAGATCCAGCCCATCGCCTCGTCGGACGACGAGTCCGCGACGGCCATCCTGGCAGAGACACCGGCAGAAGCCGACGCTGTCACCGAGGTGATCACCACCGACGCCGCACCCAAGGGCCCCGCACCCGACGGATCACCGGAACGCCGCTTTACCGCACCCGGATTCGACGCCGGGCACACCGAGGTCATCCCGTCGGTGGGCGACGCGGACACCGAACTGATCGCCCAGCACAGCGATGACACGGGAAAGGCGATACCGCAACAGATCCCGGCTCGGGCCGGCGGCAAACTGCCGTCTACCGTCTCGCGCAGCTGGGGCTGGGTGATGGCGGTGATCCTGATCGTTCTGGCGCTCGCGGTGATCGCGGTGCTCGGCACGCTGTGGCTGACCCGCGACACGCGGCAGGCCGCCTCGCAGGAAGAGCATGTGCGCGCCACGATCCAGAACTTCGACGTCGCCATGCAGAACGGTGATCTGGCCGCATTGCGCAGCCTCACCTGCGGCGACATCCGCGACCGCTACGTCAACTACGACCAGAAGGCCTGGGACGACACCTATCGGCGGATCGCGGCGGCCAAGCAGTACCCCGTGGTCGCCAGCATCGATGAGGTCGTCGTCAACGACGGTCAGGCCGAAGCCAACGTCACCGCGTTCATGGCCTACGAGCCGCGGGTCCGCTCAACCCGCAGCTTCGATCTGCAGTTCCGCGACGACCAGTGGAAGATCTGCCAGTCGCACGGCAGCTAGCACTCTTAGGCCAGGCTCTTGCCGGCGCTGTGCAGGTCGTTGCAGGCCTCGATGACCCGCTCGGTCATGGCGGCCTCGGCCTTCTTGAGGTAGCTGCGCGGGTCGTAGGTCTTCTTGTTGCCGACCTCGCCGTCAACCTTGAGCACGCCGTCGTAGTTGCTGAACATGTGCCCGGCGATCGGACGGGTGAACGCGTACTGGGTGTCGGTGTCGACGTTCATCTTCACCACGCCGTAGCGCAGCGCCTCTTCGATCTCGGACTTCAGCGAACCCGAGCCGCCGTGGAAGACGAAGTCGAACGGCTTGGAACCCTCGGCCAGGCCCAGCTTGGCCGAGGCCACCTTCTGGCCCTCGGCCAGGATGTCCGGGCGCAGCTTGACGTTGCCCGGCTTGTAGACGCCGTGCACGTTGCCGAAGGTGGCGGCCAGCAGATACTGCCCCTTCTCGCCGGCACCCAAGGCCGCGACGGTCTTCTCGAAGTCTTCGGGCGAGGTGTAGAGCTTCTCGTTGATCTCGGCTTCCACGCCGTCCTCTTCACCGCCGACCACACCGATCTCGACCTCGAGGATGATCTTTGAGCGGACAGCAGCACTAAGCAGTTCAGCGGCGATGTCCAGGTTCTCGTCGATCGGCACGGCTGAGCCGTCCCACATGTGCGACTGGAACAGCGGGTTCTTACCGGCCTTGACCCGCTCCGCCGAGATCGCCAGGAGCGGCCGCACGAACCCGTCCAGCTTGTCCTTCGGGCAGTGGTCGGTGTGCAGAGCCACGTTGATCGGGTACTTGGCGGCGATCACGTGGGTGAACTCAGCCAGCGCCACGGAACCGGTCACCATGTCCTTGACGCCAAGTCCGGAGCCGAATTCGGCTCCGCCGGTGGAGAACTGGATGATGCCGTCACTGCCCGCGTCCGCGAAGCCCTTGATCGCCGCGTTGATGGTCTCCGACGACGTGCAGTTGATCGCCGGGAACGCGTACGCGTTCTCCTTGGCGCGGCCCAGCATCTCGGCGTAGACCTCGGGGGTGGCGATGGGCATGGGAAATCTCTCCTCTGAGCTGACCGAAACTGCCATCGAGTATCGCAGGGGCGGTTTCACCGGTGCCCCCCGGTATGTTGGTGCGTCATGAGCACCACCGTGGTCGCGATGCCCGGCTTCCTGGATCCGATGTACTGGCTGGGCGCCGGGGGCATCTTCCACGGCGCCGTATTGCCGGCCATCCTGGTGGTGGTCTTCATCGAGACCGGCCTGCTGTTCCCGCTGTTGCCGGGTGAATCACTGCTGTTCACCGGCGGCCTGCTGGCCGCCAAAGGGCTGGCCCCCGACATCTGGATCTTGGCGCCCGCAGTCGCTGTGGTGGCGGTGCTCGGCGATCAGTGCGGCTACTTCATCGGCCGTCGGATCGGCCCGGCGCTGTTCAAGAAGGAAGATTCCCGCTTCTTCAAGAAGCACTACGTCACCGAGTCGCACGCGTTCTTCGAGAAGTACGGACCGTGGGCGATCATCCTGGCCCGGTTCGCGCCGTTCGTCCGGACGTTCGTGCCGGTGGTGGCGGGCGTGTCCTATATGCGCTACCCGGTCTATCTGGCGTTCGACATCGTCGGCGGCATCTTGTGGGGCGCCGGGGTGACGACGCTGGGCTACTTCCTGGGCAACGTGCCGTTCGTCCACGAGAACCTGGAAAAAATCGTCCTGGTGATCCTGTTCGTGTCGATGATTCCGGCGTTCATCGCCACGGCGAAGGCCTATCGCAGCCGCCGCGGCGGCGGAGCACCCGCGAACGCCAGCACTGACCCCGCGCTGACGGCGCCAAAGGCCGAGTAGGCCGCGCCCTCAGCGCAGAGTCAACGGGCGGGCACGGCGGCCGCGACGGAGTGCGCGGCCTCCATCAGCATCCAGCCGCCCAACTGCACGGACAGGTCTCGCTCGGGGATCTCGGATTCGCGCACCGCACCGGCAATAGAGGTGGCCACCTCGCCGTCGGCCCGGGGCACCTCGGCGACCTGATCCCAGAACGCCCCGAACAACGGCAGCCCGTCGACCGATTGCCGGTAATCCCAGGCCGATTTCGCCGACGACAACACCAGCTTGGCGGCGGTATCGCGCGCTTCGGCGTCGGCCGCCGACTCCCCCGGCAACGCGGTGGCAACCAGCGCCAGGTAGCGAGCGGTGATCCCGGCGAACAGTCCGCCGTCGCCGCCGCCGGCGCCCTTGATCACCCCGCCCGGGGCCATCCGCTTGCTCACCGCGGCCACCAGCCGCTGCACCCGAGCGGCGTGGCGCTGCTCCCCGGTGCGCACCGCCAGCTCGGTCTCCAATCCGAGCACCACGCCCTGGCAGTAGGTGTACTCAGCGCGTACCAGCGAACCCTCCCTGATGCCGTCGAACACCAAGTCGGTGTCCGGGTCGATCAGCGTGGCGTCGATCCAGTCGCCCATTTCCTGGGCACGCTCCAGCCACCCGGGTTCGCGGGCCAGAAAGATCCCAGCCGGACCGTTGGCGGGGGCATTAAAAAACGGGGGCTCGGTGTCCTCGCGCTCCTTCCTCCATGGAATGCCACCACCGGCCTCGGGCATCCATGAATCGGTCAGCTGCCGGGTCAGGGTTCCCAGCGCGCGGTGCCGGTCGAGGCCGGTGACCAGGCAGGCCCGCTGAATCGCCAACGCCAGCCACGCCATGTCGTCGTAGTAGGCGTTGGTCCAGCGGCCCACGTTGCGCAGCCGGTGGGTGCGGATCTGCCGCTTGATTCCCCTCGCCCGTTCGGGCTGCGGGTCACGCAACTGGGCGTCGACCAGGCAGTCCAGCAGATGCGCCTGCCACCAGTAGTGCCAGTGCGGAGCGCGCCGGATCGGTGGCCACGCCACTACCCCCAGCTGGGTGCCTGGCAGGTGCCAGAGCGACTTGAGGTGTCTCGCTGTGACGGCAGCTTCGGCGCTCTCGGCCCGATTTGCCCAGAGGAGATCCATAGCCTCAGATCCTGCCCTACCAGGCCTGGTCGAGGTGGCCATGCCGGCTGATCCAGGCGTGCATCACGATCCCGGCGGCAACCCCGACATTGATGCTGCGGGTCGAACCGAATTGGGCGATGGACACCGTCAGGCCCGCACCGGCACGGGCTTCGTCGCTGATACCGAGGCCTTCGCTGCCGAACACCAGCAGGCAGTCGAGGGGCAGCGCGGTCTGCTCCAGACGCACCGCCCCGGCCACGTTGTCCACCGCGACGACGGTAAGCCCCTGCTCGGCGGCGAAACCCAGGAGGTCAGCGGCAGTTTCGTGATGCAGCAGTCGCTGGTAGCGGTCGGTGACCATGGCCCCGCGCCGATTCCACCGGCGCCGCCCAACGATGTGCACGGTATCCACGGCGAACGCGTTGGCGGTGCGCACCACCGAGCCGATGTTGGCATCGTGCCCGAAGTTCTCGATCGCGATGTGCAGCCGGTGCCGCCGGCGGTCGATGTCGGCGACGATCGCCTCGCGGGTCCAATAGCGGTAGGCGTCGACGACGTTGCGGCGGTCGCCCTCGCGCAGCAGCTCCGGGTCATAGCGGGAGTCGCTGGGCAGTGGCCCCTGCCAGGGTCCGACACCGTTGGCCGGCGAGAACCACTCGGTGGGTCCCGGCGGTTCAGTGAGGCTCGACGGAGGAGAGGCGAAGCTGGGACCGCCGCATGAATCGGGATGATCCGACGAATCGGTCACGAGGTGGTCCACACGGCGGCGTGCGTTCCCACCACCGACACCGAGGGGTACAGCAGTGCGGCGTTGATCTCCCCGTGCGTGCACAGCGAGGTCGGGACGTGCACGGAGTTCAGCGATGCCTCCGGCAGGATCAACACCGACGACCCCGCCGCGACGCAGTCCGCGCCCAACCCGGGCATCGGCGTCGACGGTCCGGCAATCAGCATCAGCGGTCCGCCACGGGCTTTCGCGTCGTCGCGGTACTGCGTGGCGACCGCGTCGACCGCCAGGTTGAGCACCATATAGCCGGCGCCGGTGAACGCTTTCGGGTCTCCGAGGACCGCCGGCGCCAGCGGTACGCCGTCGGCCCGGTAGGCCGCCACGCCCTGAGCGGTGAGCGCCAGACCGGTGTCGCCCGGATTGACCGGCGCCAGGCCGACAGGGAACGCCGCCGCGTAGGCCACCGTGGTGTCTCTGATCCGGTCGGCGGGTGAGTACACATACATCCCGCGCACCGCGCTGCGCTCCTTGAGCGGTCCCAAGCAGACGGTCCCGTTCAGCCGGTCGGGTTCCTTGGCCGACAGCGGCGTCGGCACCAGCTCCCCCAGCATCTTGCAGCTGCCCAGTCCCGTGGCCTCGATCGGATGCGCGGGGGTGCCGTACACCCCGAAGCGCAGGTCGCCGGCGGCTTGCGGAGCTGGGGCGTTCGAGGCCTGCGCGACCTGGGCCTTGACGTCAATCAGGGCGTAATCGACTTCCCACCGCAGGTTGGACAGGGTCATCTCCCAACCCAGAACGGTGAGCGCCGAGCCGATCCGGGCGCTCTGGGCGCCGTAGGGACCGGGCACACCGGAGCCCGAGCAGGCCGCCACACAGGCGACGGCCAACACCGATATCAGCGCGATCAGACTCCGCACAACGATCCTCGGGGAGTTCAGTTCAGGCCCAGCTCGGCCAGTCCGAGCACGCTGCGGTACGGCACGCCCTCGGCCTCGATGGCTTCGGCCGCTCCGGTGGCACGGTCGACCACGGTGACCACTCCGACTACCTGCCCACCGGCCTCGCGTACGGCGCGCACCGCGGTCAGCGCCGACCCGCCGGTGGTGCTGGTGTCCTCCACCACCAGAACCGGTTGGCCGGCCACGTCGAATCCTTCGATAAGGCGTTGCATGCCATGGGCTTTCACCGACTTACGTACCACGAATGCATCGATCGGGCGGCCCGGAGCGTGCATGACGGCGGTCGCCACCGGGTCCGCACCCAACGTCAGGCCACCCACAGCGGCGTAGTCCCAGTCGTCGGTGAGCTGACGGACCAACCGTCCGATCAGGGCGCCGGCGCGATGGTGCAGGGTGGAACGCCGAAGGTCGACGTAGTAGTCGGCTTCGGCTCCGGAAGACAGCGTCACCCGGCCGTGCACCACCGAGAGCTCACGCACCAGCGCGGCGAGCTCCTCGCGTTCATCGTTGTTAAGTGCGGCCACGGCCCCTCCCGAATGTGTTGGTCAGCGTGCGCGAAAGCCCGCGCGGAATGAGCCGACTGGCGCCTACCAAAGTCTTGTATTGCAGACCCGGAACGCTGACCACCTCGCCGCGGGCGACGTCGGCCAGGCTGGCCGCGACCACGTCGTCGACCTCCATCCACATAAAGGACGGCAACGTGGCCATATCGATCCCGGCACGCTCGTGGAACTCGGTGTGCACATATCCCGGGCAGACCACGTGGATGCCGACGCCGGTGCCGTGCAGGCCGCCGGCCAGTCCTTCGGTGAACGACACCACCCAGGCCTTGGAGGCCGAGTAGGTCGAACCGCGTCCGGACAGCAGTCCGGCGACGCTGGCGATGTTGATGACGGTGCCCGTACCTGCCTCGACCATCGCGGGCAGCGCGGCGCGGGTCAGCTGCATCACCGCGGTGACATTGACGTCCAGCTGCGACTGCAGCAGGTCGGGGTCGGCGGTCCAGAACTCCCCCGACGTGCCGAACCCGGCATTGTTGACCAGCACCCGCACCCCAGCGCGCAGTCGCTCGGCGACTATGGCGCGGCCGGCGGCGTCGGCCAGGTCGGCGGGCAATACCTCGACGGCACCGCCGTGACTGCCCCGCAATTCGGTCGCCAGCGCCTCCAGGCGCTGCACGTCGCGGGAGACCAGGACCAGGTCATAGCCATCGGTGGCGTAGCGGCGGGCGTAGCCGGCGCCCAACCCCGAGGTGGGCCCGGTGACGACGGCAACGGGGCGAGACATGCCCGTCAGCCTAACGAGGCTGTCAGCGCTGATAGTGCGCGGTCTGGCGACCGTTGCGACCGCCGGGGGCGTGCAGCACGTCCGAGGAACTATCCCGGCTCGCCCGGCGGCGCGGCAGCTGCTCTGCAGCCGACGAGGCCTTGCCCGGTGCCGGCGCGGCCGCGCGCGGCGCCGAGGGAAGCTGCTCGGCCTCGCCCTCGTCCGACGCCTCAGCGGCGCCCGACGAGCCCAGCGGACGGCTCGGTTGTCCGTTACGCCGGCCGGTCGCGGCGGCAGCCGCTTCGGCGGGCTGGCGCCGTGGGTTCGGCGGCAGCACCCTCAGCAGGTCGTTGAATTGGCGGACGCTGCGCAGACCCTCGTCCCACTGGGCGCGGGTGCTGGTGATGGGCATGCTCACCAGCGTCCAGTTCGCCTCGTTCCACATGATTTCCGCGCAGTCCGGGGCGGTGTGGGCGAAGGTGACCATCCGCCGGTCGCAGGCTCGGCGTGCCGCATCGAGGTTGGTGGAGTACACCATGCGTGGGCCGATCGCCCCCAGCAACCAGATGTCGTTCTCCCGCGGCTCCTTGAGACCCTTGAGCCGCACGTCGACGACGACGTTGGTGCTGACCTTGCGGTGCAATGCGATCACCGTCGCCACTTCGTCCAGGTCAAAGATGTAGACGGCCTCGCCGCGGATCTGGCCGAGCACGACGTTGCGCACCGGCGCCTCGCCCACCGTCGACATCACACCGCGCTTCCAGCGGTGCAGGATCTCGGCGGATTCCAGCTCGAAGTCGAAGCCATGCGAACGGGCCCAGGACCTACGGCGCCGGCTGCGGCCGCGTCGCTGGTCGATGTCCACGTACAGCAATACCGCCGCGCCGACGAAACACAGCGCGGACAGCGTGAACCAGAGCGGGACCATTGGGCCTAGCGTATCTGTTCTCGGCCGGGATCGACGAATGTCCTCAGGTCACAACCCTGTATCACCGCGCCGCTACGGCGTCACCACGCTGTTCGGAACGATGTGCATGGACCCGTCACCGGCCGTCGAAACGTACACCTGGTTCTGCTGGAACAGCCAGTTGCCGGTGTTCATCGAACTGCCCGAAACGATCGTCGGACTGTTAGACGAGTTCGAACTCACCGTGTAGTCGTAGAGCAGCGCACCACCCTTGGTGGGGTCGCCTGAGTACACGCTGACCTGCTGGCCGGCTGCCAGAACGTCTCCCGCACTTCCGTTCGTCAGGCTTACCGGGATCGTCCCGTACACCCCACCGGAGTCCATGACCGAACTCAGCTGGGTGGCCGTCTGGCCGCCGTCGAACGATACGTACAGCGGCGCGTTGGGCGAGCCGTCGACGGTGACTCCGCCGGTCAGCGGGTCGGCACCGAAGGTCAGGGTGCCGGCCTTCTGGTCGATCAGCACGCCGTCGCCGAGCGCGCCCGGCAGCGCCGTGGTCGGGATGCTGTCAGGCGTTGGCCCCACCGCGTTCGCCCCGATGCCCAGGACGCCATCGGCGTTATCGCCGAGGTAGGAGCCGATGTTCCACCCCGTGAACAGTGCCGAGGCACTGACCGGGAAGGAGAACAACACGGCATCGACGTCGGTCGTGCCACTGGTGACGGTGTCGCCGGCGGCGTCGGTGAAGGTGACTGTGGTGGGCAGTTCCGCATAGACGTAGTCCACCGCATTGCCGAACTGACCGATGTTGAGGCCGGTGGGCAGGCCGGTGATCCCGAACGGGTTGATGTCCCAGATCGGCACGACCAGACCCGCCGAACCGGTGTCGACAAGCACCGATGATTCCGGGCCGCCACCCACCGAGATGTTCACCACCGGCTCGGTGCCGCTGTTGACCTCAAGCGGAATGGTGAAGGTACTGGGAACGTCTGCATCGACGCCGCTGGCGGCGGCACTGCCGGCCAAGCTCGCGTCGGCGGCCCCACCGAAGATCCACTGCTCAAGATCGTTGATCGGGGTGAGGACAAGGCCTTGGTACCAGCCGTCAAACATGGTGTCCAAGGAGGCCAGCGCCAGGCCCGGGTCGGTGTCGACGGCGATGCCCGGGTCGACCCAACTGATCGCGTCGATGAGGGGCTGGAGCAGATCATCGATGTCGGCGTGCGCCGTCGGCACGGGAGTTCCCAGCGCGAGGAACGCCCCGACCGCTGCGGTCGCGCCGATCATGCGTCGACGAACTGCCATCTTCCGAAACCTCCCGGACATAAGGTCACGGGCACCTGATAAGCCGTAACCAATCGCGGTCAGCTAACCCGGTCAGGGGCCTAGAACACCAGGGGATTTCGCCAAGAAAGCGCCAAAAATACGGAGAGTTTAGGGGACTCCCCGACTCTTATATCAGGATCCTGCCTGGATGAGGGTGCCGCCCACGATGGTCTGCCCGCCGGGCACGCCATAGTTGATGTAGACCGGCTCCTGCGAGAACAGCCAGTTGCCGGTGTTCATGCTGGTGCCGCTGGTCACGACCGGACTGCGCACCTCGCCTGGCTGGGAGCCCACCGTGTAGGAGTACAGCAGCGTCGCGCCGTCCTTGGTGTAAACCGAGATCTCCGTCCCCGCGGGCAGCTTTCCATCGGCGGTCGGGCTGACGCCTCCCAGCACCGAGGTCGGCATAGTGCCGTACACGCCGCCGGAGTCAATCACTCCGCGAACAGGGGTCAGCGGCCCGTCATTGAGCTGCACCTTCAGGTCCGCCCACGGCGCCCCGGCAATCACGGTCCCGCCCTCGTACGGGTTGTCGCCGAAGATCAGCTGCTTGTTGGCCTGGTCGATCAGCACGCCGTTGCCCAGAGTGCCCGGCAGATCGGCGGTCGGAATGTGGTCGGGGGTGGGTCCGAGCGCGTTCGGTCCGATGCCCAAGATCCCGGTGGACGAGCCGGCCAGGTAGCTCTCGATGGACCACGGGCCGTCGAGGCTGAAGTTCGCCGGGAATGCGAACAGCACGGCGTCGACAGTGGTGTCGGCGGTGACGGTGCCTGCGACGCCATCCCCATCCACGCCGGTGAAGGTCACCGTGGTGGGCAGCTCGATATAGAAGTAGTCCAGCGAGCCACCAAACTGACCGATATTGAAGCCGGTGGGCAGGCCGGTGATGCCGAACGGGTTGATATTCCAGATCGGCACGACCAGACCGGCGGCGCCGGTGTCGACCAGGACGTCAACCGATGAGCCGCCGCCCACCGAGACGCCGATCACCGGCTGAGTGGTGAGGTTGACGTCCATCGGGACGGTGAAGCTGTCCGGGAGGTTGGTGCTGTCCGGGCCGTATGCAACGGCACTGCCAGGAAGACTGTCACCGAACGCCCACGGCGCGATGCTGTGGATCGGGGTGTAGATGAGGTCCTGGTACCAGCCGTTGAACAGGGTGTCCAACGAGGACAGCGCGGAACTCGGGTCGGTGTCTGCTGCGATGCCCGGGTCGACCCAACTGATCGCGTCGACGAGGGGCTGGAACAGGTCGTCCCAGTCAGCCTGAGCGGCCGGGGCAGGCGCCCCGAGCGCCAGGACCGCCCCCACGGTACCGACGGCGCCCACTAGGCGATGGCGACGAACTGACATGGCTACCCCTCCAGATGAATAACGGTGCGGGAAAACACCGCAATTTCTCAGTAACCGCAAGGCTAACCGATCGGCTTCAACACCGCATCCGCAAAGGAGTGCCGGCCAAACGCCAATAACCCCCGGAGCTGCGTCCGGGGGGTTATTGGCGTGAGGGGAATCTCAGCCCAAGATCAACGATTCGCCGTCCGCGCTGATGTTGATCGGCACGATGTCACCGTCATGCACGTCGCCGGCCAGCAGCATCTTGGCCAACTGGTCGCCGATGGCCTGTTGGATCAGCCGGCGCAGTGGACGCGCCCCGTAGATCGGGTCGAATCCGCGCTGGGCCAGCCACTTCTTGGCCTCCAACGACACCTCGATGGTCAGCCGTCGCTGCGCCAGCCGCTTGGCCAACTGCTGCAGCTGAATGTCGACGATCCGCACCAGTTCCTCGGGGTCCAGGCTTTCGAAGATCAGCCGCGGCCATCACCTGCTCCTCGGTGCCACCCGATCCCAGGTTGGAGGTCAGGATCAGGATGGTGTTGCGGAAGTCCACGGTGCGACCCTGCCCATCGGTGAGCCGGCCTTCGTCGAGCACCTGCAGCAGCACGTCGAACACGTCCGGGTGCGCCTTTTCCACCTCGTCGAACAGCACCACCTGTAGGGCCGACGGCGCACCGCCTCGGTCAGCTGACCGCCCTGGTCGTAACCGATGTAGCCGGGGGGAGCACCGACCAGGCGAGCCACCGAGTGCTTCTCGCCGTACTCGCTCATGTCGATAAGGAGCGCGTTGCTACCCGTGATGCTGGAAGTCATCGAGCCAGCGCTCGATCTGGTGCATACATGCCGGTTCGATGCTGCCGGCGTGCGTAGTGATCCGGGAGCGGCTGATCGTGCGAGGCTGCTCGGTCATCGCCCAGGTCGGTCTCGGCAGCCGTAATCGAGACCCGGTCAGCTGCACATGGTGCGCCCAACCGCGATCACGAGAGGTGGCCGGGATGACGATGACCAGATCGGGAACGGCTGCCAGATAGCCACTGGATGCAACGACAACCGCAGGACGCGTCCCGCGTTGCTCTCGGCCCACAGTGGGGTCGAACTGCACCCAGACCACGGTGCCCGGACTGAGATTGTTCACCGTGCGATGCCGTCGGCATCGATGGCAGCCCAGTCTTCTGTTTCTTCGCGCCAGCTTTCCCGGTCGGCCTCCGAAGACTCGCGGTAGGCGGCGGCAACCGCCGCCAGGCGTCTATTGCGTTCGTGGGTGTCGAGCAGCGACTGGAGAAACGCTTGGGCGGTCAGACCCTCAGTGGCCGCATCAGCCGCGATCCTGTCCCGCAGCACTTTAGACACCTTGATCGTCGTCAGATCAGCCATACTATCGAGGATATCTCGGTTACACGATCAGGTATACCTGCTATGGATACACTTCGTATGGCATCGTAGGTGTCAAGAAGCCGACGGGCATTGGCCTGGGTCCCAAGCGCTACTGCCATTGTGACGTCTGCTCGGTGTAGTGTTAGTAGCGCTTGGGGCGTTGAGCTCCAGGAAGTGAGCCTGGCTCCTCTCCGGACGGTGAGCGGCCAGGCTTCGCGTTTTTAGTCGGTCACACGTTCTGTGTGCGTGACGAGGGATTGAATACGTTCTCCCCATGCTCCCCCCGCCGACGAGCACCAGGCAACGGCGTCTGCAACCCACAGCAGCGGGTCGCTATGAGCGGGCATGTGGTCGTAGCCGAATCCCTCAGGCTGTCCACGTAGCTCATCGACGAGGACTTGCCGGTCTAGGTGGTCGCGGCCCTCGCGCGACTCGATGACCAAGCGACCGACGTTGCGGTCGAGTAGTTGACGCACCATTCGGTGGAAGCTATCCGCCCGAACCGCTGTGTCGTCGCCCCTGCCGTGGAAAACGAGAGCCGCGACCGCTCCGCTGCTGACGAGCGCATCGACGATCTGCCGACGACGGCTGTCGCGTTCGTGCACGAAGTGCCACCGTCGCTGCCCAGGTAAGCAGAAAGAGCGCGCGAGGCGACGCACTGCGTCCACGTTCTCATCAGCAACCACAGCCGCACAGACGTAGTAGCGCGCTCTCCGGCCGGATTCGTCCACAAATGCCTGAGCACTCACTGGCCGACAGTCGCACACGGCACCGACGCGTATGCCGCGCGCCGATACCTCAGCCCAGCACCAGAGACTCACCGTCCGCGCTGATGTTGACCGGCACGACGTCGCCGTCATGCGCCTCGCCGGCCAGCAACATCTTGGCCAGCTGGTCGCCGATCGCCTGTTGGATCAGTCGGCGCAGCGGACGCGCCCCGTAGACGGGGTCGAATCCGCGCTGGGCCAGCCACTTCTTGGCCTCCAACGACACCTCGAGGGTCAGCCGGCGTTGCGCCAGGCGCTTGCTCAGCTGCTCGAGCTGGATGTCGACGATCCGCACCAGTTCCTCGGGGTCTAGACCCTCGAAGATCAGCACGTCGTCGAGCCGGTTGATGAACTCCGGCTTGAACGCCGCCCGCACCGCGGCCATCACCTGCTCCTCGGTGCCACCGGACCCCAGGTTGGAGGTCAGGATCAGGATCGTGTTGCGGAAGTCCACCGTGCGGCCCTGGCCGTCGGTGAGCCGGCCCTCGTCGAGGACCTGCAACAGCACGTCGAACACGTCCGGGTGGGCCTTCTCGACCTCGTCGAACAACACCACCGTGTAGGGCCGGCGGCGCACCGCCTCGGTCAGCTGACCGCCCTGGTCGTAGCCGATGTAGCCGGGGGGCGCACCGACCAGGCGGGCCACCGAGTGCTTCTCGCCGTACTCGCTCATGTCGATGCGGACCATGGCCCGCTCGTCGTCGAACAGGAAGTCGGCCAGCGCTTTGGCCAGCTCGGTCTTGCCGACACCGGTGGGCCCAAGGAACAGGAACGAACCCGTCGGCCGGTTGGGGTCGGCGACCCCGGCCCGGCTGCGCCGCACCGCATCGGAGACCGCTTGCACCGGCTTGCGCTGCCCGACGACGCGCTTGCCCAGCTCCTCTTCCATGCGCAGCAGCTTGGCGGTCTCACCCTCCAACAGCCGTCCGGCCGGGATGCCGGTCCAGGCGCTCACCACGTCGGCGATGTCGTCGGGTCCGACCTCTTCCTTGAGCATGACGTCTTCACGAGCCTGCGCATTGGGCAGTGCCGCTTCGAGTTTCTTCTCCACCTCGGGAATGCGGCCATAGCGCAGCTCGGCGGCCTTCGCCAAGTCGCCGTCGCGTTCGGCCCGGTCGGATTCGCCGCGCAGCGTTTCCAGCTGCTCCTTGAGCTCGCGGACGATGTCGATGGCACCCTTCTCGTTCTGCCACCGGGTCGTCAGCTGCGCCAGCTTCTCCTTGTAATCGGCCAGCTCACTGCGCAGCTTCTCCAACCGGTCTTTGGACGCGTCGTCTTCTTCCTTGCTCAGCGCCATCTCTTCGATTTCCAGCCGGCGCACGAGTCGCTCGACCTCATCGATCTCCACGGGCCGCGAGTCGATCTCCATCCGCAGCCGCGATGCGGCCTCGTCGACCAGGTCAATAGCCTTGTCCGGCAAGAACCTTGCGGTGATGTAGCGGTCGGAAAGGGTGGCCGCGGCCACCAACGCCGAGTCGGTGATGCGCACCCCGTGGTGCACTTCGTAGCGGTCCTTGAGTCCACGCAGGATGCCGATGGTGTCCTCGGCCGACGGTTCGCCGACGTAGACCTGCTGGAAGCGACGCTCCAAGGCGGCGTCCTTCTCGATGTACTTGCGGTACTCCTCCAGCGTGGTGGCACCCACCAATCGCAGTTCACCGCGCGCCAGCATCGGCTTGATCATGTTGCCGGCGTCCATCGCGCCCTCACCGGTGGCTCCGGCGCCGACGATGGTGTGCAGTTCGTCGATGAACGTGATTATCTGTCCGGCGGAGTTCTTGATCTCGTCCAGGACAGCCTTGAGGCGTTCCTCGAACTCGCCGCGGTACTTGGCGCCGGCCACCATCGATCCCAGGTCCAGGCTGACGACGGTCTTGTCGCGCAGACTGTCCGGGACGTCGCCGGCGACGATGCGCTGGGCCAGGCCCTCGACGATCGCGGTCTTGCCGACGCCGGGCTCACCGATGAGTACCGGGTTGTTCTTGGTGCGCCGGCTCAAAACCTGTACCACCCGGCGGATCTCGGTGTCACGGCCGATCACCGGGTCCAGCTTGCCTTCGCGGGCACGCGCGGTCAGATCGGTGGAGTACTTCTCCAGCGCCTGGTAGCTGGCTTCTGGGTCGGGGCTGGTGACCCGTGCGCTGCCGCGCACCTTGACGAACGCCTCCCGCAGCGCCTGCGGGGAGGCGCCATGGCCGGTCAGCAGCTTGGCGACATCGGAGTCGCCGGTGGCCAGGCCGACCATCAGGTGCTCGGTAGAGACGTACTCGTCGTCGAGCTCGGTGGCCAGCTGCTGAGCGACCGTGATCGCGGCGAGGGAGTCGCGGGACAGCTGCGGCTGCGCGTTGGAGCTGGTGACCTGCGGCGCAAGATCGATCAAGCGCTGCGCTTCGTCGCGGACCGTCGCCGGGTTCACACCGACCGCCTCCAGCAGCGGCGCGGCGATCCCGTCGTTCTGGGTCAGCAGGGCCTGCAGCAGATGGGCGGGCCGGATCTCGGGGTTGCCGGCGGCGGTAGCCGTCTGCAACGCCGCGGTCAGCGCAGCCTGCGTCTTGGTGGTCGGGTTGAACGAGTCCACGACACCTCCATTCGGGGTCAGAGCGGGCCTAGCGCGGCCCGCCAAAAATGCTTGTCGTGTTGTCCAACGCCGTCAAGGTTGAGTCTGTTCCGCTCAAGTCCATTTTTCTGCCGAGCAGACGCAGAATCGCACTCCGCGCAGCCGTGCGGTGCGATTCTGTGTCTGCTCGCGGCAGCCCGCTCAGCCCAAACGCAGCGTCCGGCGGGCGTTCTGCAGCAGCCGGGGCACCCTGGAGGCGCCCATCAGCGCCCGTGGTTGAGCGACATGTCCCGCATCAGCCAGCTCCACCAATACTTCTTGGCCCATTCGGCCGCGAAAGCCACGTCGATGCCGCGTTCGGCGTAGTGAGCGATCTTGCGATCCAGGTCGACGAACCACTGCTCGGTCATGGCGTTGAGCTCGGGCTCGGTGAGCACCTTGACCTTCCCGCCCACCTGCCCGTCGATCTTTCCGCCGGCCCGGTTGCCCGGAAGATATTCCGGCAGCGGCTGGCGCAACCTCGGCTTGGCGATGGCCTCCCGGAATAGCGCCTCGTCGAACATGCCATCCACCTTCCAGCCCAATTGGAATCACCTGATTCCTATATGTAAGCAGGCGTGGAAACGTATCCTCAGGCGTCCCCACGATTCGGAGGTGCAGATGGGCGGCGAAAGGGCGCCGCGGGTGTGGCGCGGCCAGACCCATGACGACCGATCCCAGGCACGTCGGGCTCAGCAGATCCAGGCGGGGATGGAACTGATGGGCACCGGCGGCACGGCCGGCGTCACCATGCGCGCGGCGTGCCGTCACTCCGGGCTGAGCCTTCGCTATTTCTACGAAAGCTTCAGTGACACCGACGAACTGATCCTGGCCGTCTACGACCAGTGCAACGCCGAACTGATTGCCATCATGGCCGGTGTCGTAGGCAAGGCGTCTCCGGTCAGCGCGGCACTCGACGGTGCGGCAGCCTTTTTCGAGCAGGATCCGCGCCGGCTGCGGATCCTGCTACGCGAACCGCAGTCCAGCACTCTGCTCGCCGACCATCGCGCGGAGGTCCTGCCCGGGCTACTGAACATGTTGGTCGGCCCGTCCGGCGCCGGCGATTCGCCTTCTGTCACCGCCGCGCGAGTTATGAGTGCCAGTGCACTGTCCGGGGCCCTCACCGCGCTGGTTCTCGACTGGGCCGATGGTCGACTGCACGTCAGCCGCGCCGAACTGGTGAGGTTTGCAGCCGGCTTGGTGCGAGCCGAGCTGAGGGGGGCCAGCCCGTCAAAGGGCTGACTTTTCACACGACCGGGCGCCGGACCGCGGACGCGTCCACAGGTAAAGGCTGATCCAGGCGCCGTAACCCAGCGCCATTCCCGCATACATCACGGCGGGATCAGCCTGGCCGTGCACGCTGAGATAGAGCACAACACCGGCAAGCAGTGCCGGTAGCACTGCCGCACGACGCCGCAGCGCGAACGCAACCGTGACAAGCACGATCGACACGATCAGCAGAACCGGACTGATCCGGTGCAACACGTCGAGCAGTGCCGCGAACCAACCCTGGGATCCGCCGGTACCGTGCCCGGCGTGACCCGCACCGGCCGCAGCCGACGCCCCGACACCGAGTGCCACCAGGATCGCCGGCAGGCAGCACGCCAGCGTGCAGGTCAGCGCGGCAACCACTCCCGCCGCCCCGAATCGGCGTCCGGCGGGCCTGCGCCAACGGGGCCGGTCGCGACATTCTGAAGTGGGTGACATGTCCGCCTTCCGTAGATATCTAGTGAACCTATACCCCGTATGGGTATCTAGCAAGGGTGGCGTTCTTGCGACACGGACCGTGCCGACCGGTCGGCTACGGTGCTGCTATGACGACCAGCCTGGCTTCGGTATGGACCGCGTTGATACCGCTCGCACTGGTGGTGGCGCTCTCCCCGATCACCGTCATCCCGGCCGTGCTGGTACTGCACACCGCGCGCCCACGCGAGACCGGACTGGCTTTCCTGCTCGGTTGGTTGGTCGGCCTGGCGGCACTGACCGCGGGCTTCATCGCCGTATCCGGACTGCTGGGCGGCTTGCACACCACACCGCCGAGTTGGGCATCGTGGCTGCGGATTGTCGTCGGTATAGCGCTGATCGCGTTCGGCATCTACCGGTGGGCGACCCGGCACGGACACGGCGAGATGCCGCGCTGGATGCGCTCATTCACCTCCATGTCACCGCTGCGCGCGGGCCTCACGGCCGCGGCGCTGGCCGTGATCCGGCCGGAGGTGTTGTTCATGTGCGCGGCGGCCGGCCTGGCCATCGGCAGCGCTGGACTGGGCAGGCAGGACAGTTGGCCGGCGGCCATATTTTTCGTCGCGCTCGCCGCATCCTCGGTCCTGATCCCAGTTCTGGGCTACCTGGCGGCCAGCGACCGACTGGATCCGGCACTGAATCGGCTCAAGGACTGGATGGAGCAGCAGCACGCCGCGCTGGTAGCCGTCATCTTGGTCCTCATTGGTGCGATGGTGGTCTACAACGGGATTCACGCGCTATAGCCGGACTCGCCGCCGGCCAGCATTAAGATCGCGGCCGTGGGCCTGGACGACCGCGATGCGCTGCGCGTGCTGCATGACGCGTTCACCGGCGACGGCACCGGCGTCGTCACCCAGTTCTTCACGCGCTGGTTCGGCACCGCCCCGTCGGTGCGGGATCTGTTCCCCGCCGATCTGAGTTCCACCCGAGAGGCCTTCGCCCACGCCATGAGCTGGGTACTCGGCGAGTTCATCGCCCAGCGGGCACAAGAGCCGGTGGCGTTCTTGGCCCAGCTCGGGCGCGATCACCGTAAATACGGTGTGATGCAACGCCATTACGCCACTGTGGGCCAGGTTCTCCATGCAACCCTGCGCGAGGAGCTCGCCGACCGCTGGACCCCGTCCGTCGACGACGCCGCCCGCGAGGCGCTGAATCTGATCATCGGGGTGATGGGCGGGGCCGCCGACGCCGAAGAGGGCCCGGCGTGGTGGGACGGCACCGTCGTCGAGCACCTGCGGGTCTCCCGTGACATCGCCGTCGTCCGGATCCAGCTGGATCAACCGCTGCCGTATCACCCTGGCCAGTACGTCAAAGTCGAGGTGCCGCAATGCCCCCGGTCATGGCGGTACCTGAGCCCGAGCATGCCGCCCGATGAGACCGGGTCCATCGAATTTCACGTCCGCGCGGTCCCCGCCGGTCTGGTCAGCACCGCGATCGTCAACGAAACCCGGCCCGGGGACCGGTGGCGACTGTCCAGCCCGCACGGCGGGCTGCACGTCGAGCGGGATGCCGGTGACGTGCTGATGGTGGCCGGAAGCACCGGGTTGGCGCCGCTGCGGGCGATCATCATGGACCTGACCCGGTGGGGCGTGAATCCACGGGTGCACCTGTTCTTCGGTGGCCGCTATCCCTGCGAGCTCTACGACCTGCCCACCTTATGGCAGCTCGCCGCGCACAACCCGTGGCTGTCGGTGACCCCGGTGTCGGAGTACGCGGGCGACCCGGCATGGGCCGCCGACTATCCCGATGTGACCCCGCCGCGGGGCTTGCATCTGCGTCAGACCGGACGGCTGCCGGAGGTGGTCACCCGCTACGGCAGCTGGGGCGACCGCCAAATTCTGGTCTGCGGCGGGCCGGAGATGACGCGGTCTACCGTGGCAGCCTTGGTTTCCAAAGGAGCTCCCCCGCAACGCATTCAACACGACCCATTGTCGGAGTGAGAAGTGACTCATCTCGAGCCCTGTGTATTGTCCGATCCGTCGTCGCCACTGACGGCGACGTTCGTTCCGGGCGCGGGCATGATCGGGACGTCGCTGTGCGACGACGGCGTGGAACTACTCGGCCAGCGCCGGGGCGTGGCCGCCTACGTCGCCGAGTACAAGACCATGGGCATTCCGCTGCTGTACCCGTGGGCGAATCGCTTGAGCGGCAACGGCTACCAGGTAGATGCCACGGAAGTGGCGCTTACCCCGGGAATCGGCGGGGTGCACACCGACGAATACGGCGCCCCGATCCACGGCACCCTGGCCGCAGATGCCGGTTGGCAGGTGAGTGCGCGATCGGGATCGGCGTTGACCGCGGAACTCGACTTCGGGGCCCGGCCTGACCTGCTGGCGACGTTCCCGTTCCCGCACCTGCTGGAGTTGGCCGTCACGCTGGCCGACCGCACCCTGACGGTGCGCAGCACAGTCACCGCCACCAGCGATGCGGCGGTGCCACTGTGCTTCGGCTTCCACCCCTATCTCCAACTTCCCGGCGTGCCCAGGGCGCAGTGGCTCATCGAGACCCCCACGATGCGGTCCCGGCTGCTCGACCCTCACAACATCCCGACCGGTGCGACCGAGCCACACCCGGCGTCTCAAGAATTGTTGGGCGACACGGTGTTCGATCACGGATTCGACGAGGTGGCACCGGGAGCGGTGTTCGCCGTCTCCGGCGGCGGTCGACGTATCGAGGTGCGGTTCGACCAGGGATATCCGGCGGCGCAGATCTACGCGCCGGCCACCGAAGAGGTGGTCTGCTTCGAGCCGATGGCCGCGCCTACCGACGCCCTACGTCAAGGCGGTTACCGTGTCGCGCGTCCCGGTGAACCCGGCGTGGCCCAGTTCTCGCTACGGGTCACCCACCCCCGCGAGCAGACACAGAATCGCACTAGCGGAGCGGCTTGAGTGCGATTCTGTGTCTGCTCGCGAGAGGAAATCAGCGGCGCGGTTGCCAGACCACCACGGCGGTGCTCTTGGGCACCACCGCTATCTCGCGACGCTGGTTGGCGCGCAACATCTCCAACTCCGTCGTCATCTCCTTGACCCGCGACTGCAGCGCCTCGACCTGGTTGGTCAGCTCGATGATCCGCTTGATGCCGGCGAGGTTGACGCCCTCGTCGTGAGAGAGCCGCTGCACCTCGCGCAACATGTCGACGTCGCGTTCGGAGTAACGACGTCCACCACCGGAGCTGCGGAGTGGACTCACCAAACCGATCCGGTCATAGGTGCGCAACGTCTGCGCGTGCATCCCGGCCAGCTCGGCCGCCACCGAGATCAGGAAAGTGCGGGAGTTTTCCGACTTACTTATGAGCGATTACCCGCCCATCCGGCCCGCGGGTCGAACCCACTGGCTTGCTCTGCCGCCGCGTACGCCTCGAGTGCCTCTTGCGCCTGGCCCTCCAGATTCGGTGGGACCGCGACCTTGACGGTGACCAGCAGGTCACCGCTGCCGCCGCCGCGCTTGGGCACACCGCGCCCGCGCACCCGCAGAATCCGGCCGTCGGCGGTTCCCTTCGGCACCCGCACACCGACTTTGCCGTCCAGTGTCGGGACCGAGAGTGTGGTGCCCAGGGCAAGCTCGGAGAAGCTCACCGGGATGGTGACCGTCAGGTCGTCACCGTCACGCCCAAAGACCTTGTCCGGGCGCACACGCACCGTCACGTACAGGTCACCCGAGGGCGCACCGCGCAGTCCGGCCTCACCCTGGCCCGCCAGCCGAATCCGTTGGCCGTCTTCGACACCGGGGGGAATCCGCACATTGATGGTGCGGGTCCGGGCTGCCCGCCCGGTTCCCTTGCACTCCGAACACGGGTGCTCGATGATCGACCCACTGCCACGGCAGTCGGTACACGGCTCCGAGAATCCAAAAGCGCCCTGATTGCTGCTGATCACTCCGGATCCATTGCAAGAGACGCAGACTCTGGGGCTGGTCCCCGGCCGGGCACCGCTGCCGTGACAGTTGGTGCACGGCGCGGCGCTGGTGAGCCGCAGCGGCATCTCGACGCCCTTGGTGGCTTCCAGGAAGCTCAGCTCGGAGTCGGTCTCCAGGTCGTTGCCGCGCCGCGGCCGGCTGGGCCGTTGCTGCGCGCCGCGCCCGAACAGGCCGCCGAAGAGATCACCGATATTGGCCCCACCGGCCTGGCCCGCCTGGCCGAACAGGTCGTTGAGGTTGAACTCGGTGCCGTCGCCGCCGGTGGAGAACCGATCGAAGTTACCCGCACCGCCGCCGTTGAAGCGCCGCCCGAAACCGCCGCCGGCGAACAGCCGGCGGGTCTCGTCGTACTCCTTGCGCTTTGCCTCATCGGACAACACGCTGTAGGCCTCGGAGACCGCCTTGAAGCGGTCCGCGGCAGTCGGGTTGTTCGGGTTGCGGTCCGGATGCAGTTCGGAGGCCAACTTGCGGTAGGCGCTCTTGATCTCTTTCTCGCTGGCGTCGGAGGAGACGCCCAACTCCTTGTAGAAGTCCTTTTCGACCCATTCACGCTGAGCCATGCCGCGTCACCTCCTCACCTGTCAATTCTGTTCAGCAGTGTCGCCGTCGACAACCTCGGCACCGGCGTCCGGGACGGTGTCGACCACCCCGACCATCGCGTGCCGCAGTACCTGCTCGCCGAGCGTGTAGCCCTGTCGCAGGACGCTGCCGATCACCGAGTGGGTCCCGTCGCCCTCATGCTGGACCGCCTCGTGCAGTGACGGGTCGAACTCGTCGCCCTCGGCGCCGAACGACGTCAGTCCCATGCCGGTGAGCACACCGGTCAGCTTGTCCGCCACCGCTTTCAGCGGACCGGCTTCCAGGTCGCCGTGGCTGCGGGCGCGGTCCAGATCGTCGAGGATCCCGAGGAATTCGGTCACCACCGCGGCTTTGGCCCGGTCTGCGACACCTTGCTGATCGCGCAGCGCCCGCTTGCGGTAGTTGGCGAAGTCCGCCTGCACTCGCTGCAGGTCGGCGGTCAGCTCGGCGACCTGGTCGGCCTGCCCACTGTCAGCGACCGGCTCCTCCGGTGCCGGCCCACTAGGGGCCGGCCCGGAGGAACTCTCCCGCACCTCACCGGTTTCCGGGTCGATGCGCCGCTTGTCGGTGACGGTGATGGTCTCCGGAGACGGTTCGGACGAGTTCGCGGGACCCTCTGGGCTCACTTGGTGTCTCCGTCGTCGACCACCTCTGCGTCCACGACGTCGTCGTCGCCACCGGAGCCGGCGCCCGCTCCTTCAGAGGCGGACTGCTCGGCCTGGGTGGCCTCGTAGATCGCCTGTCCCAGCGCTTGCGACTCGACGCCGAGCTTCTCCATCGCGGACTTGATGGCGCCGATGTCGGTGCCCTCCAACGCCTTTTTCGCGTCGCCGATCGCGGCGTCGACCTTGGCGAGGGTGTCCTCGGGAACCTTCGAGCCACCGGACTCGGCCCGCTGTTCAGCGACGAACTTCTCCGTCTGGTAGACCAGCGACTCGGCCTGGTTGCGCACGTCGGCCTCTTCGCGACGCTTGCGGTCCTCCTCGGCGTGCGCCTCGGCGTCCTTGATCATCCGGTCGATCTCCTCCTGGGAAAGGCCGGAGCCCTCCTGGATCTTGATCGTGTTCTCTTTGCCGGTGCCCTTGTCCTTGGCGGTGACGTGCACGATGCCGTTGGCGTCGATGTCGAAGGTGACCTCGATCTGCGGGACACCGCGCGGGGCCGGCGGGATACCGGTGAGCTCGAAGGAGCCGAGCAGCTTGTTGTGCGAGGCGATCTCACGCTCACCCTGGAAGACCTGGATCTGCACCGACGGCTGGTTGTCGTCGGCGGTGGTGAAGGTCTCGCTGCGCTTGGTCGGGATGGTGGTGTTGCGCTCGATCAGCTTGGTCATCACGCCGCCCTTGGTCTCGATACCAAGCGACAGCGGGGTGACGTCAAGCAGCAGAACATCTTTCACCTCGCCCTTGAGCACACCGGCCTGTAGCGCGGCGCCCACGGCGACGACCTCGTCGGGGTTGACGCCCTTGTTGGGCTCCTGGCCACCGGTCAGCTCCTTGACCAGCTCGGTGACCGCGGGCATCCGGGTGGAACCACCGACGAGCACCACGTGGTCGATCT
>Ga0153954_1000554_pt1 | contig 28722 bp, 15 predicted proteins | sample TSFL038MetaG_FD_102277 | JGI IMG/M metagenome (GOLD analysis project Ga0153954, IMG submission 102277) | Attine ant fungus gardens microbial communities from Florida, USA - TSFL038 MetaG | ecosystem: Host-associated > Fungi > Mycelium > Unclassified | place: USA: Florida, Wekiwa Springs State... | reverse complement strand
ACAGGCTTGATTAGACAACCGATCTGACACATCTAATGCCTCGCCAAGAGAGGAACCCTTGGCTTCGGCATTAGCTGCGCCATCTCAATTGTCTAATCAAGCCTGTGCTAGGATTTAGGGGGCTAGTTGGGTTTAAAAGCTTATCTCGTTGCTCAGCTATTAACGAAGGAGTAATGTCTGACAAGAGATAGCTTCCTATTTGTTCTTTCTACCAAGTTAATTGCGCGGTCTGCTTTTGTTCACTCTTCTTTTTGTTTGGGAGTACACTTTGAATATAGCGATCAATTAATTCCCCAAGCGTGTGCTTTTTCGCTTGAGTGGTTTTAAAATGACGTCCCTCGCGGATAGCTGATTCTGTATTTTGTATCCATCGTTCAGCGTCCGTTTTCCTTTTGAATGAAGCATATTGGGGTGGATGACCTTTTATGCGAACTTGGACATGGTAATGAGTTCTTCCTTCTTTATCTTTGCGTTCTTTGATTGATGCCATTGTATTTCCGTGTTTTTTGGTTTCAAAGTAGAGGTCAAGAGATTCGCATTCCCTTGCTTTGTCATGCGTTCTTCTCTCGTAAAATTGACCAAATAACCGTGAAATAGTAGTGCTTTTCCCCAATTTTTCCCCACTAAAATACAAATTCACATAGTTCTATTGCCAATTGACCTATTGTTAACAGTTGCTATGTGTTGTGAATGAGTGGGGTATAAGTGGGGAAATTCTACATTGAATGAGCTTTTGCGTTTACTTAAAAAACACCAAAAACCTGCTGAAATAGAATTATGGGGGCGGTTGGACTCGAACCAACGGAGACCGAAGTCGAGGGATTTACAGTCCCTTGCAATTGCCGCTATGCGACACCCCCTGAAGGATAAATGGTGCTGGCAGTAGGACTTGAACCCACAACCGTCCGATTACAAGTCGGGTGCTCTACCAGTTGAGCTATGCCAGCTAAAAAATCATAAGCGCTGTTTATAGCAAAAGCCTGTTTTTTATCTCAAGTCTATTTTTCATTTTTTTTGTTTTTCATTGAAATCATGCAAATTTTCATGGAATAGTTTAATTCAAAAAATCAAAATTTATTTTAATTTCTATTAAATAAGGTGTTAAAAATATTATTATATTAATAACATGACCAAAGATTTAATCTATGCCGAATATCGATGATTTTCCTCCAATACTGCCAAAAAACTTTCTCGATCAGCTAGAAAATTTGAAATTAGATTTCGGAGAAAATGGAAGGCTGTTGGGAGGCGCTGAAGAGGCTCCAAGAAAATTATTGGTCATTGTTCAAGAAGTCCTCGCATTATTTTTCAATACCCTCCCCACTAAGGGCAGTCCTGCATATATTCTTATACTGCACCTTAAACAAGCAGAAATTGAAATAGAGCAGATTCATAAAGAAGTGCGGACTCTTTCATCAAGTCCTGAAGTCAATGGAGAGACCATAGCTATTCAACAAAGGCGTTTAAAGGCTGCTGAGAAAGAACTTCAAAAATTCAATGTGGAATTAAAAATCCTTAAAAAGGGAATGGAAGAAGCTGTTTTGAGAAGGAAAGGGAGAGCCCTTATCCATCTTGATAAGACTCAGCGGAGGGTTGCAAATTGGATAGAAAAAGTCCTAGAGCATAATAGTGAAGCATGTATTTATCCCTATTTTCAAGAAATCTTAGAAATTGAACGGAAATTTAATTTTCTGCACCTTAATCCCTCCAGAGGAAAATGGAAATCTGAGAAAGATGTCGATCAAGAGATATTCAACTTTCTTCGATCTGGGGCATGGAAAGTGATTGAGAAAATTAAGAGTTCAGACTTTCCCGACGCTGCGATGATTAAAGCAAAAGCAAAGGATGTGAAGTCCAAAATTCAAAAATTTGGCCATCGATTCTCAAAAGATTGGATCACAAATCCCTTTTACAGAAGCTATAAAGAACAAAAAATCCAGCTAAATATTCATGAATTTGGAAAACGATTGACGTCAAAGTTTCCATTCTCTGAAGATATTCAAAATTGTTTAAGAAGGTGTTTGGAAAATTCAGAGAACAATGAAAAATTTGAAAGCCTTCTTTCGTTGTATCAAAGGAGAAAAAAAGTGATTCCTTCTCCTGAAGAGTTGTCTCTCCTTATTGAAATCCTTTCTGATAAAAACATACGAGAATATCTAATAAATATTAAAAACAAGCATTACAAATAAAAAAATTAAGTTTATACTAGTATTAGTGATATTTTAATTATGGTAAATCTATGGATTCTGTTCATCGAGAGCCTTTAATTCATTCTGAAATTCTTGGTGCAATTAACGAGTTGCATCAGCTCTCTCCTGTATCGCATGAAACCTCCTCTGTCCAACCAAAAAAAAATATTATAGTTGAACTTTTTTTTCGTTTTATTGGTAAGGAAGAATCCCCTATCGATCGAAGCATCAAGCAAATTCAAAAAAGGTTTCAAGAAGCGGAAGCTAATGTCGTTCAGTTGCAAAAGCAAATTAAATCTGGAAAGAGCGATTTAGAGATCGCAGAATCCTCTTTGCATGAAGCTAAAGGTCATGTTGAAAACTTAAAGCATAAACTACTAGAACTTCAGAATAGTTCTTCTCCTCAGGGAGAGCCTTTAAGAGGACGAGTCAAAATTCTTGATGATTTCACAAAGAGACAAAAAAGTCTTGAATTGAAGATCCAAAACGCCATTTCTTCTAAGGAACAAGAGATATCGAAAGCTTTGCCACAACATCTTGTTAAGCACTATCATGACATTATTATGAGCCCTCTCTATCCAAAAGGACAGATTCAAGACAAAGAGAGGTTAATTTCCTTCTTGATTGAGAGAGATCAGCTTCATCAAAGATTTGATAACTTGATCAATCACCTAAACAATTCTAAAAGACCTTGGAAAAGTGAAAAATCCATTCAAGCTGAATATGATGAGATACAATCTCAATGGGATGAATTTGTGAAATCTCAAGTTATTGAAAGATCTAGCTATTATGATCAAATTGCGAGGGACATTAGAGCGACCAGTGTTCATTTTAACATTCATAAAGGAAAATATGAGAATTATTTTCAAAAGTCTGAAGATTATCGTCATAAAAAAATTCAACGCAATCTAGACATCTTCACAAAATTGTTCCCCAAAGAGCTTGTACTCTCCCCTGCAGCACAAAAATTGTTAGCTTTTAAAATGCAAGATCCTGCCGTTAATAGCATTGTGGAGGATCTCATTGAGCGCAAAGAGACTCTTGAACCCAAGGATTTACTTCACACATTAAGTCAAATTACCGACATTTTCCGTAAAAACCCCGAAGAAATCGTCACAATTAAAGAGCCCAATAGTGAAAAACCAAGTGCAGCTTGGTGGATAACCGTTGCCGATGAAGTCAATCGCCTTGAGAATCAAATTGATAAATATTTGCTTAAAAACAGTTCTGAAATCGTTAAGGAGAAATATTTCGTTGCAAAAAAAATTGTAGGTTCAAAAGCCACTTTAGACCAAACCATGCGGTTTATCAATTTTTTGAATGAGAGAGAGCAGCTAAACAAGGATATTGAAACGTTATATGCAAAAACTTTCGATTCACGATGGAAGTCGGAAGCACACCTCTCAGAAGAATTAAAAGAATTGCGAGATCGCTTTACTTCTATTCAAAAAGAGGCCCAAGGAAATGATGACATAGATGATAACCTTTATATTTCTCATGATATGTTTAACTTGGAGCAGGCTTTCTTAACAAAGGAACATTTGGTCACTCAACGTTTCAAGAAAGAAGACTACCTAGCGGCAAAGGCGGAAAAAGGAGTTCAGTTACTCACTACAAACTTTTCGCCGAAATTTGTTCTTTCAAAAGCTTTAACTAAATCATTGATTGAAGCCTCTCGAAGTAATGCTGATCATCTCGATAGGCTGGAAACATTAGTTTCAAAGTATTTAGGGAAAAAGAATATAGCACCTTCTCAAGATGATATCCTCGAAATGATGAAATTGATTGAGAGTGGTCCTTTAGGTCCCAAGTTTGATTCTTTCGATGGTGGCACAGCACGCCGTGAATTAATCAATTTAGCCCTCACTTCGAGTCCAGAGGCCGCTCAAGCAAAGTATAAAGAGGTGGAAGGATGGCTCCGAAATGAATCAGGCATCGATCGTCTTCAAATGATCACCTTTTTCAGGGCTGCCGTTGAGAAAGAGGCAGCTGCTGCAGGCGTTCTTAAAAGGATTAGGGAGGGATCGGCCACTTTAAACGACATCAATCCTCAGAATCCTCTTACAAATGCATCAAACTCTTTAGAATTTCTCGCGAAGAAGACCGGTCTTCTGGATGAAACCAAAAGCCGTGAATTGAAAAAAATTGTTAATGAGGAATTAGCGAGAGTCAAAACATTCTTCTCTCAATCATTTGATGCGAAATTAACTTCTCTTTATCCCTCAATAAACAAAAAAGCCCTTCAGCTCTTCGAAGGAAAATTTTCTCTTTCCAATGACTTAAAAAAGGCCCTTCAGTTGTATACAACGAGTTTAGATTCGACTAGCAATAATGTATTAGTCTCTATTTTATTAGATCATGAAGACGAAGCCAAAGCTCAATTATCCTCTAAAGATTTAATTGTGCTGAGTAAAGAATTAGATAAGCTGCGCTCAAATATTTTAAGTGGACCTGCAAGTTCCCAAGAAAAGGAGCGAGCTAAACGCCTCATTAATTCTGGCGAGTTAGCTTTAGAAAAGCCAATAAACACTTTATTGACTCAGCAACTCGATAAATTGTCTGAGAACGCAAAATCTTCTTATGAAGGAATATTAACTCTCCTTGAAAACTTTACCATCACATCAGCTCAAAAATTAATCCTTGCAGAAATAGCGAATAGCCCTGATCCCTTTGGATCACAATTTGCCGACTATGTTAGCCAATTACAAGATGAGGCTACCGACACCTGGCTGTTGGCCACGGGATTGGGGAGCTCTCTTGCATCATCTTTCTCTTCAAGCTACATTAATGAGTTTCTTAACATTTGCAAAACACTCAGTTTAAGAGCGGGCGAGATTTTGAATATTCAAATTATCACTGATCCAATGAAATTAGCGCTGGGAACACAAAATGTTTCTGATCCTGCTACGCGATATGCAAAGAGCTTAGAAGCCGCCCCTCTTCAAGCCCGTACTCCCACCCAACTAGCTTTAGCGAAAGCGGAATATATTAGTTCAGACTATCATGGCGTCTGGAATAAGTCTAAATGGACAGTACAAAAAAATGAAGATAACCAAATTACCGGCTTTACCTGGAGTGGAGGCTATGCGCGCGACAATCAAACCGATCCTGAAGAACAAGTAGTCAACATTAATTTTCCACGAAGCCTCGCTCTTGAGGAGGCTAAACATGCGATGACTTTTTTTGAATTTTGGCTAAATACCTCTTCTAAAAACCGTGAACTGACCTCTGCAGCTATCAAGAACCAGAATTATGCATTAATTCCTAAAGAAGTTCGTTCCTTTCTTATTTCTGACGTCAATTTTTGGACGGGTATTGATAATGGCGTCATCGATGGCATCGACAAATTTCCAGTAATTGCTCAAGAAACGGAGGCATTAATCTCTCTGGCCAAACAGCTAAATATAGATATTTTAAATGCCCTTAGGACATCAGGCCGTGCATTATAATTGCTGCAGTAAAAAATAGAATTTTGTTATCCTTTATATCCTGCCGCTCGCGATCCTCTTAATCTTGTTTTATACAATCGAATATAATCGGTAGAACATTTTTACAACCTAACTTTGCTACTTATGAAAGTCTGGAAAATGCAAACATTTCCTTTTGAACCATGTCAAATGATCTAACTTATCCGATTGCCTCCCCTCCTTGGACTGGTGTTGGCAAACGCCTCGAAAGCATGGTCCGCAAGGCCCTTTTCGATTACAAACTTCTTGAAGGGGTTGACAAAATCGCTGTCGCATTGAGTGGCGGCAAAGATAGTCTGGCGCTGCTATTCCTCTTAAAAGCAATTTCAGGTAGAGGATTTCCTCCCTTCGAAATTTGTGCAATCCATATCAATGGCGCATTCTCTTGTGGAGCGGGTATAGGAATTGATTATCTCAAAGGCATTTGCGGTCGCCTTGATGTAGAATTCGTGACGAGAGAATCCACTCAAACGCTGGATACTTTAGAATGCTATAGTTGCTCCCGGGAGCGAAGACGCCTGCTTTTCGAAGCAGCAAAGAGTGTTGGAGCGACGACAGTTGCCTTTGGACATCATCGCGATGACAGTGCACAAACCTTGTTGATGAATTTGCTCCATAAGGGCGAATTTGCCGGAAATCTACCCAAAGTCCCTATGCATGATTATGGGATAACCATTATTCGCCCTCTTATTTATGTCGCAGAAAATGACATCCGCACCTTTGCTGAGCAGTATGGTTTTAAGCGCATTATGTGTCGCTGTCCCGTTGGTCAAAATTCTATGCGTCGCCAGGTAGATCAATTATTAGCAGAAATTGAAGCCATCTATCCTCAAGCCCGTGAAAATATTGCCCGTGCTGGGCTGATATATGGCTCAGATAAAGCTTTGCGCAAGTAGGCAATGCGAAAAAAACACCGCGAGAATGACTCTTTCCTCTTTCAGATTTAACAGTCTTCGATTATCTTTATGCATTAATTTGGAGGATATATGAGTTATTCTTTGCCAAGCGAGCATGAAAGCCGCATCAATATCCAAGGTGTGGAAATTGCTCTTGGATTTCCCGATGAATTTGCTTTTGAATGGATCGGACAGAAGGATGTTCTCGAACAATTGCTGGCCGCTTGGCTAGTGATTGATGAAAAAGATATCCCATTAAATCCTCGCTTGATTGGAAAGCCAGGTGTTGGCAAAACCACCCTTGCGTATGCGGCAGCAAAAAAACTCATGAAGCCGGTATATATTTTCCAATGCACGATGGATACTCGACCTGAGGATCTTCTGATCACCCCTGTCATTGACAAAGGCGGCAGCATCAGATATGTAGCATCGTCACTTGTTACAGCAATGATTCGAGGGGGCGTATGCATTCTCGATGAAGCCAACCGAATGAGCGAAAAATCCTGGGCTTCTCTGGCTTCTCTTTTAGATACGCGTCGCTATATCGAATCCATTGTCGCCGGCTTGAAAGTTTCGGCAAATCCAGAATTTCGCATTTGTGTCACGATGAATGATGACGCTTCCACATTTGAAATCCCAGAATATATCCACAGCCGGCTTCAACCCCAAATCTATTTAGACTTTCCGGAAGCCGAAGAAGAAAAGAGAATTCTCCGCGAAAATTTGCCTTTTTTAGATATTCATATCCTCGATTATGTCGTCAATTTTCTGCAGCGCGCTCACGCCCATAATGAAAATTATACCGTTCGAGATGGAATTAACATCGCACGCTACGCCGCAAAAAGAATGAAAAGTTTGAATGGCAACATTGGCAACCTAAACAACTTGATGCAACAGGCCATTGTAATGACATTAGGTGATGAAGCCCTTGCCTATGTCATTTAGGATTTGTTGATAATGACAGAGATAGAAGAACCTTTTTACCTTCGCAAAGATAATATCTGGGCCGTTCCTGTTCTTCATTATAACATGGAAATGGCAGGACAGGTTCGTTTGGCATTCAACGCCATCAAACCCGATTGTGTGGCTGTGGAATTGGCTGAATCAATGCAGCTTCAATTATTGCATGCAGCTTCACGACTACCTGACATTAGCGTCGTCATCGCTAATCATACCGACCATTCACCATTATATTACATGTGTGAACCCTGTGATGCTGCCTTTGAAGGCCTTCGATCTGCGCTTGAAGCCCAAATCCCGGCATGGTGCATTGATCTCGATGTCGATAATTATCCCGAAATGAATGAAGCGCTCCCCGATGCCTATGCCATTCAGCGAATTGGGCTTAAAAATTACTATGAGACTTATCAAAAGCTTGTTTTATCCAAGGGAGTTATCAAAAGCCAACTCGATATGGATCGAGAACTTTATATGGCTAAAAGGCTGAAAGAATTGTCGTTATCCTATGATCGTATCCTTTTTGTCGGAGGAATGGCGCATATCGAGAGTATTTTTTCTTTGATTGATAGGACATCTTTTCCTGTGTTAAAGCATGCCAAACGGGAAATTGTTCAACTATGTACGCTGACGGAACTTTCTTGCCGCGATGTCATGGCGGAATGTGGATGGTTTTCTTCCAATTACGAAGAACAACGCCAGAATTTTTTTCAGAAAAGAAAAGAGAAAGATTCCCTCCTCTTCCCCCCTGATCGACAAAAGCTGATTTATTCTTTGTTTAAATTGGCGGGGGAAAAATATGTTGAACGAACGGGAAATGCCTTTCCTGGCTATCATATGCGTAATCTCATGAAATTTTTACGGAATTACGCCCTGATTAGGGAACGGCTAATGCCTGATCTCTATCAAATTTTGAGTGCAGCCAAGGCTTGCGTCGACCATAATTATGCCTATGAAGTTTGGGAGTTGGCTACCGAATATCCCCATAGAAAAAACGTCGACAATCTTCCTGAGTTGGATTTATCCATTCAAGATGTATGGGGTCAGAGCAAATTGATTCATTTTCATCTCAAAGGTAAAAGTGCAAAAAGCACCTTTATGCAGCGTCGACGGCAAGCTAAAGATAAAGCACAGGCACGTTTTGAATTTCCAAATATTTTCGGTATCTGTTCCTATCCTCCTGAAGATCTTGTTGTCGAACGCTTTGGAGAATTTCTTAAGAAAAAGGGAAAGCAAATTCTTCTTGAGGAAGCAGCGCGAACCATTCCTTTTTCTGCTAGTCTGGAAGATGGCATTGATACACGCGAGACGATACGTCACTGGCATGAGAAAAAACTCTATGTTAAGACGCGAGGAAAACCCCCTGGTAGTGTAGGTTCTGTTGTTGTGGTTTTTGATGAAGATCGTGAAGAGGAAGATGGGATATCCACCAGAGAAAAATACCCCTGGAAAACCACCTGGCTTGGAGAACATTCGCAAGAATCGGATATGGCTTTTTATGCCACAACTCTGAATGAGAATATTGTAGGACCAGGAATCAGCAGGTGCGAATATGGCGGATTTATGATGTCATATCCTCCCCGCCGCATGTTCGATGTTTGGTTAGATTCTGACTATGAGAATTGCCGCACAAAGGCTGAAGTGCTATTGATGGCAGCTATCGACTACGCTGTCCAACCCCTTATTTCCTATGTCGCTCAGCGCCCTCCACGCACAGCCTTGAAAAGTTATGCCAGACGCTATGGCAAAAAGATTGTCTTTCTTCCGATTGGACAGCTGTCCCCGATTACATTAAATAAGCTACGCATTTTTCATGTATTGGATGGAAGGGATAAAAGAGAAATTGCGGGAAATTATATTTTTTAACAACCCTTATCTGAGTCAATCTATGTCTTTTGAACGTCCTCATATCCTCATCACAAATGATGATGGCCTGAATGCTTCAGGAATTAAACATCTTTGGAATGCTCTTCGAAATTATGCCGACATTACTGTCGTGGCACCGGCTTATGAACAATCGTCGATGGGTTTATCGACAACCATCAGGCAGCCGTTGTTGATCAATCGTGAACGATGGGACGGCAGCCATGAAGTATGGAGCGTGACCGGAACTCCTGCGGACTGTGTCAAGTTGGCATTAAAGGCCATTCTCAAATGCCGTCCCCAGTTGGTCGTTTCAGGAATCAATCGAGGCGCAAATATGGGACGCAGCGTTTTATATAGTGGAACAGTCGCAGCAGCCATTGAAAGCATCATGCAAGATATCCCTGCGATAGCATTTTCTTGCCAAGATTATTATGTCGAACCCGATTTCGCAAGGGCAGAAAAATATATACCAACTATTGTAAAACATGTTTTAGAACATCCAATGCCTCCAGGCACACTATTGAACGTGAATTTTCCAGAGAGAAACGCAGGACCATATAAAGGGTTTAAGATGACCTCTCAAGGGAAGGATTGGTGGGTTGAGAATCCTGATGAACGCTCGCATCCCGATGGAGGACGCTCATATTATTGGCTGGGATCAAAACTGAAATCCTATGAAAATGATGACGGAGATGGTGCTTGGCTTCGCCAAGGATATATCACCGCAGTTCCCATTCATGTGGGAGATTTGACTGACATGAACCATCTGAAAAATACCAAAGCTGCTTTCGAAAGCTGTTTTCATGAACATTAAGCTAAGAATTAAAGAACGAAGCTCCGGTAGTCCGAAGGACTAAAGGTGCAACAGCCCTGGGCTAGGGTGATGATTGAAAGGAATTTGCAGCTTGTAAGGCTGCTACAACATACCTAAAAGGCAGCCCTTCAGGCTGCAATATTTAATCTACAGACTACCCAGGGCGTTATCATTATCATTACCTATTTTTTTCATAAAATTAATTTGTCTCGAAATTTATCGAAAATACGCGAAGCGTTTTGGAGTGCGGAAGTCCTCTTCCGCTTTGTTATAAAACAAGAATTTGAAATTCAGAAGTTCAAAATTCAGAATATTTTTATTTCTATCTTTTGAGGTTCTCCAGCAGTCGTTTGAGTCGCTGAGGTTTCTTTTATTCTTATATCAAAATTGCCCTCATAACAAAGCGGAAGAGGACTTCCGCACTCCAAACGCTTTTGCGTAGTTAATAATTATTTTAAAAAAGATGGTGATAGTGAAAAAACTGGCTACCTATGTGAAATCGCTCCAAGGTTCAAAATCTTAAGTTGACGAAAAGAGAATGACAATAGGCTAAGAATTAGCCTGAGAGAGTTGCTCTCTAAGTTCCTTTTCGGAAAAGATCGCATCCAGCGGTTCAGTTATCTCTATCTCTATCTCTTCTTTCGGCCTTTGAGGAGGTTCTGGAGGGTGGGCTTCCTCATATTTCGTCTTTTCCCATGTGTCAAAACGCTCTTTCCAACGCTTTATTAAATGTTGGCCAAGATCTCTTGGATAAATACTCCAAGATATGGGAAAAGAAAAAGTTAATTCCTTTAAACGATACTTTCCGCTTTTCAAATCGCTTTCAAAGGCACTTCTTCTATAAAAAGGGTATTCCGCTTCGATGGTTTCGCGAAATTTTATCCAGTGCTCATACTCATATTTTAATGTGTCATAAATTTTTTCTTCAGAAGGATATTTTTCCTCGGCAGATTGAGCTTTTTCTACTGAGGTATAGTGAGGGACATACCCTTTTTCAACGCTATATGCAGGGATTTTAAAAAAAGGATCAACTTGGTAAGCCAATGAGCTAGGTTTATGTGTTTCTACTAGAGCACCTGTCTGCATCCGCCATTTCATATATTTTTTCCATCGCGGTAAAGAATCCAAACGCCCGACAGCTTTAGACCAGCGTTGATAAAGCTCTTGCCACCATTGGAAAATCTTGTCTGCATGGGCGTCAAAAACCACACTTTTTATCGTTGTAGAGGTTCCTAGTTCCTCCCATTCCTCAGAAGTAAGAATCAATGGACTTTTCAATTCGTCAGTCGTCTGGCGCCATCGTTCAAAGGTGTCTTTTAAAGGGAATTCCTTTTCAGATAGACTTTGAAATCTTGTATAAAACCGGTCGAAAATTTCATACTTGTTAGGGAAATAAACCCCCTTATCCCATTTACATTCGTTATACTCTTGATGCAGTTCATGGCACCGGCTTAGCAATCGCATTAGTTTATCTTTCGTCAATACTATCCATTCAATACCCTCTCCATCGCTGTTTTTTACCCATGCATAATGGCCATTGACTCCATATCCAACAGTTGTGAGATCACGCGAACCATATCCATCCTTTACTGGAGTATCAAAGCTATCATATTTACTTTTACAGCGTTCGAATCGATAACGAAAATAGTCTAATGTTTCTGGTATATCTGATTTTTTCTCTATTAAGGCCTGTAGGGCCAAATTTTCAATTTCAGGAGCGAAAAAGGGAAGTTCGCTTATCGTTTCGGAAATGGCAGCTGTGGCATAGATACGTGTATTTAAAGCGATGAGAGCCAATGAGTTGATTGTTTCGGTCGTGGCATTTACCAAGGGAGCTAAGCCATTAGAGTTTGCATCGAAGAGGGTAAAGACATGAGGAGGGACTGCTTGGGAGGTTAGGACAGCGGCGCCAAGGGCATTGAAAAGATAAAAAAGCTTTAACGCTTTCGAAGCCCCCTCTTTTTGAATGACACTCCAGGTATGAGAAGTGACTAATAAGCCTGAAACTCCGGCGACCAGGAATTCCGGCCAGAGGGATCCAGTGAAGACTTTGGAGGTTTGGGCAGCAATCAATGTCCAGGGACTTGTAGCGAATCGTAACATCGAATTCGCTTGGACTTCAGGAAACGTTGAGACAAAAACTTGCCTTGCGATCGTGGTGGTCAGATAGACAGCGGCAGGTAACTTCGACAGAAATTCACCATTTTCAATGAACGATGAAGAAACCAGGTTGGTGAGATGGCTTAATGATAATCCAGTATCATGTGTGATCGACATTCTTTAATTCCTAAAGTCATTTTCTATTAAAAACTATCTCGCTTTTAACAGATGAATATAAAAAAATCAAATAGCGTCGATTTTAAAATTAGCAGAAAGCAAAATATTAAATTTAATTAAAATTATTTTAATTAATTTAGGTGAAAGAGATTCTTCAGCGGGATGTCAATAGGCTAAGAATTAGCCTGAGAGAGTTGCTCTCTAAGTTCCTTTTCGGAAAAGATCGCATCTAGCGGTTCGGTTATCTCTATCTCTATCTCTTCTTTCGGCCATTGAGGAGGTTCTGGAGGGTGGGCTTCTTCATATTTCGCCTTTTCCCATTTGTCAAAACTCTCTTTCCAATGCTTCATTAATGCCAGACCAGGATAATCTTTAGGATAAACACTCCAAGACACAGGGAAACGAAAAGTTAATTTCTCTAAATGATACTTTTCGTTTTTCAAATCGCTTTCAAAGACACTTCTTATATAAAAAGGGTATTCCGCTTCGATGGTTTCGCGAAATTTTATCCATTGTTCATACTCATATTTTAATGTGTCATAAATTTCTTCCTCGGAAGGGTATCTTTCTTTGGCAGATTGAGCTTTTTCTACTGTGTCATAATGAGGAACATATCCTTTTTCAACGCTATATGCAGGAATTTTTGAAAAATGATCAACATTGTAAGAGAATGGGCTAGGTTTATGTGTTTCTACTAAAGCACCCGTCTGCATCCGCCATTTCATATATTTTTTCCATCGTGGTAGAGAATCCAAACGTCCGACAGCTTTAGACCAGCGTTGATAGAGCTCCTGCCACCATTGGAAAATCTTGTCTGCATAGGCGTCAAAAACCACACTTTTTATCGTTATAGAGGTTCCTAGTTCCTCCCATCCCTCAGAAGTAAGAATCAATGGACTTTTCAATTCCAGGGTTGTTTGCCGCCATCGCTCAAAAGTGTCTTTTAAAGGATATTCCTCTTCAGATAGACTCTGGAACTTTGTATAAAACCGGTCGAAAATTTCATACTTGTTAGGGAAATAAACCCCCTTATCCCATTTCCATTCGTTATAATCTTGATGCAGTTCATGACACCGGCTAAGCAATCGCATTAATTCACCTTTCGTCAACACCTGCCATTCAATATTCTCTCCAGCGCTGTTTTTCATCCATACATAATGACCATAGACTAGAGTTCCATATCCAACTGTTGTAAGATCACGAGAACCATATCCATCGTCCATTGGAGTGTCAAAATTAGCATACCGACTTTTACAGTATTCAAATCGATAACGTAAATAGTCTAATGTTTCTGGTACAGCTGATTTTTCCTCTATAAAAGCTTGTAGACCCAAATTTTCAATTTCAGGAGCGAAAAAGGGAAGTTCGCTTATCGCTTCAGAAATGGCAGCTGTGGCATAGATACGTGTATTTAAAGCGATGAGGGCCAATGAGTTGATTGTTTCGGTCGTGGCATTTACCAAGGGAGCTAAGCCATTAGAGTTTGGGTCGAAGAGGGTAAAGACATGAGGAGGGACTGCTTGGGAGGTTAGAACAGCAGCGCCAAGGGCATTGAAAAGATAAAATAATTTTAACGCTTTCGAAGCCCCCTCTTTTTGAATGACACTCCAGGAATGGCAAGTGACCAACAAGCCAGAAACTCCGGCGACCAGGAATTCTGGCCACATGGATCCGGTGAAGACTCTAGAGGTTTGAGCAGCAATCAGTGTCCAGGGGCTTGTAGTGAATCGTAACATCGAATTCGCTTGGACTTCAGGAAACGTTGAGACAAAAACTTGTCTTGCGATCGTGGTGGTCAGATAGACAGCGGCGGGTAACTTCGACAGAAATTCACCATTTTCAATGAAGGACGATGCAACTAGGTTGGAGAGATGGCTCAATGACAATCCAGTATCGTGTGTGATCGACATTCTTTAATTCCTAAAGTCATTTTCTATTAAAAACTATCTCGCTTTTAACAGATGAATATAAAAAAAATCAAATTTTTTATATCTCTTGACGATTTATGTTAAGTTCTAGATAAAGACATTTCGATTTTTAATTTAATAAGAGGCTTTGTATGACTTCTATTTCTCGCGTATCCTCTAGCACACTTTTTCCTATCAATGCTACTCCTCAATTTTCTATTCCTTCGAACGTTACTGTATGCCCAGCCTCAGGATTAAAAAACTCGTTCCAAGAAACCGAACAACATCTCATCCATTCTGTCGAAGTCGATTTTACAAAGCTTTGGACAAAGAGTTGTAAGCATTTAGCCCAATCAGAGGAACAAAAGCATTCCCTTGCCCCCCTGATTGCATTGATCAATATCAATTCCACTATTTTTTCAAAAGCAACTGTGTTTCCTTTAGGAAAGGACTTCATGGGTAATTCTTTGCAAAATACAAATGCCCTTTTGTCTTATGCTCCTCTCATCAATGAAAGACTTTTTCAACATATTCTTGGTACTCATTTTGGAAAAGGAACACGTTTAGAAGGTCATTCTGCCCCTGACATGTTGAATTATATCCTGGGCGTATTAGAGGAAAAAGTCAAAACATTGACCAATCAATCTTATTGTCAAAGCAATCAAGAGGCCTTCTGTAAGAGTTTGGGCATTCAGCAAAGCGCTTTTGAGGCAATGGCTAAGCAATTTAAAATTGCTCAAGAGATGGGAAATACGTTTGAATCCACATTCGAAACATTTTTTACAACTTTTGTGAACAAGCTTAAAACTCTCCAGGAAAAAGAAAGCTTTTTCTTCCAAGGTGGGTGGAAACGCAAGGGAGAAAGCGGACATTCTGTGATCTATGAAATCATCAGGGAGAGTCAATCCTCTCAGCTTTTCACATTTCGAATTTACAACAGAGGAGATGGGGCTCAATACCATACCCTAATTCTTCAGGAAGGAGGCAAACAATACACTCTTCCTTTAACTGAAATCCTTCACATTCCTTTTGAAGAGTTGACAAAGCCTTCCATTTTAAAAGCCTTATATGAATTGTATCAAATACCAGTGGATAATCGTCAATGGGATGCTGATCAGCTCTATCAGATTATCCTGCCAGCTCTTGGCGGTCAACTCAGTGGGAATACCTATACCCCTGAACAATTCATGGAGTTGACTGAAGTAGGTCATTGCACTTATCTGTCTTTAACAGGGTTAGTGAGCCAACATTTACGCTCCCCTTGGCTTTTTCAACGCTGGGAGTTTGAGCTTCAGTTTGTGACTTTATGGGGCTTTTATCAGCAAGAGAACAACAACACCTCATTCAATGAAGGAACATTGCGCCTGATGCGCAAGGGATCTGAACAATTTGCCAGAAATGCACGTCAAGCCTTTAGTCAAGGGGTGATTTCCCAAGAGGAATTTGGACTGGCGACTCAAAAAGTGGAAGAGATTCAACATTTTCTCACGCAGGCAGAGCACGAACTCTTCAAAAGAGTGTCTCAATTGCGCTCTGAGTTCGCCATTCAGCCTGGCAGTCCTACCTGGGAACCAACCCAAGCACAATTGAGAAAGCCTCTTTTGATCGAAAAAAACTTACCCGTTTCCATGGAACAAACCTGGACATACCTTCCCCAGGAACTTCCTCGAAGACTTCGTGAGTTTCATGGACGTTTCTTAAAAGAAATCAGCGATTCCTCGGCTCATAAAGGCACGTTTTTATCTGTCAAAGAAGCCATACACGCATTGGTTCGTAAAATCCCTCTCAATAAAGTCGAACTTGAAACCCTCTTCTCGACATTAACACCCATCCAGGCGGAGGAAGTTGTCTATCAACTTGGAGAAATTGGCCGGGATTATTTATGGTGCATCATGAATATCGCCCACTATGAGCAAGATCGACAAGCGCGCGTGCGTCCAGCGGATTATCTTTCTGTCCTTAAACTTCTGACACTCGCTGATTTTTTAAGTAGCCGCTTTGCAGCATCTGCACCTGACCTATGTGTCGATCTTCCTCATCTTTATCAATGGGATATGGGTCATTTTTTGGAGGGACGATCCGGAGATATCCATCTTTTTGATGCTGAATGGGAACGGGAACTCATTCATCTTAAAGAGTATTGGGACAATCGCAAAAACCAAGACTCAATCAATCCCTTCGAAAATCTTGGAGATAATCGCTTCCTTTCCTTTTTTGGTTTCGAAAGACTTCCCGCCAGTAGTTTTCAAAATCGTCGGGAAGTCAATGCAAAGAGATATGTTAAAGGTGATCCGGGCAGTAGTGTTTCTTTTGGATGGGATTGGGGGATCGAATGGAAGGATTTGAAATGGGCTGTAAAAACATGGCTCACCCGCGATTTTGTGTGGAAAAAAATTTTAGTCTTTGATCAAGAACTCGCGAACCAAAGTCCAACCATTCAAATGATGTTTTTTTTATATGATATTGACGCATCATCTACGCCTTGGATGGCATCCTTAATTGAAAGACATAAAACAAAACCAGACATTTTTCCAAGGACTTTCTTTGCTTTACGAGACCTTTCGTTTACTGCGGACTTTCTTTTAAAAAATAATTGGGATGCAGAGGAAAAGCTGTATCCTGCAGATCGTCATAAACCTTTTTTCGCTACAGCACGCTATAATAGTAATAATGATGGATGGAGCTGTGGGACCCTATGTCCTTTTTCTTTAAAGTCTTTTACTGAGTTTTCTGATAGAGAACAAAAGACTTATATCAAAGCCGACCCTTTCTATTTAAAGCCTATAGAAATCCCTAATTCGCCTCAAAATTTTGATGGCAATTTCTTCTTGCGGCAATCGCAGGATCTTTTGCCGAAATTTCTAAAGCCTTTCTATCACGAACTGAAATCCTTCGCTGAACCTTTGGGTTCATTTGGAGAACTACTGGAGAGTGATAATCACACGACATTCCGTCGGCGTATCGAACCCCATGCCCAGCTTTTCTTACGGCCAAAGGATATTCATGAAGACAATCTCCTAGGATTAGAAGAAAGCCGCGAGCTCTTAAGTTTAAGCGGCTTGCCAAGCCGGCAGGTCGCAGAAACCCTCGCTTTTTTCAAGCATCAGCCTGCATTGCTTCAAGATCCTCATTATCAGCTATTGTTTAAAAAACTGATGTTTGAACCGCCATTGTTGGTTAACAAACTCATGGAGGATCCCAAAAACGCAGAGCGCTTTATCCAAGAGATCGCTGAATTTTGTCAACAGGGCTTTACGACTTATCGCACGCAAAATGACATTTATGGCTCGACCTTTTTCCTCGAAATTAGCGATCTCTTTATAAGGACTCTCAAGACAACGTCTAAGTCCAAGAAGCAAGCGATTTCTTCCGCAATTCAACTTTTCCCTGATGTAAAAAAAGAATTGAAAAGTTTGCTGGCGCTTCCGGATCTCAACTTCAACCAAAAGACAAAAATTTGCTTAGATCTTCTTTACGTCCACGGAGGATTGACTAAATTATCTCCTTCTGAGGTGAATGAGTTTCTCACCTGTTCTATCTTGATTCAACGCACGGCACAGGATCTTAAGAAAACCGATGACGAGTGGTTTTCAAGAGCCAAATATTTAGCCATCCGCGATCTGCCTTACCGTTTTCAAGAAAACATCCAAAAAACGCTGAGTGGCAAAGATGGAAAATTGGTCCTCGATGCAATCGTTTCAAGCTTTCTGCCAAAGAAAGCAAAGGAATGGACGCAAGAGGGAGCAACCTATGTCACAACAGACGGATTGGTGCGCATCGATCCACTCCATGCGAAGTTGATCGATCTGACCGACTCTTTATCGATCAATAGTCCTCTCCCCCCAAAAATCATTAATCAAGCTTACGAGACGATCCGCACTAAAACAGGGCGTGAAATTCAACCGGGCTGTTTTGAATGCAAAAATAGCCAAGGAGAGCTCTACCGTGTGGCTGATATTGGGGAAGAGAATCCGTTGATACAGCGTAAAATTGGTGAGCTTTGGCATCAAAAACTCCAAAGTCTTCCCTCCTCTTTGCCGCAAGCGTTGAGCTCTTATGATGCCTGGATGGAAGACCGTTCTCTTTCCATCACAGAATCAGCTAAAAGCCTTTTTGTCTACATTCACAAAAAAATCTGGTTTTCAGATAAACAGACGGGTCGCTTAGTCTATGAAGTAGAGTTTAGTGAAAAAAATCTCAAGGAAACTCCTTCCAGGCAAGTTGTGACACTATCCCCTCTCAACATTTATTCCCTGAATCACAAAGGAGAACGGAAAAACTTTCTCTTGGCAAATACATTGAAAAATGATGGCTTTTTAAATGCTTTAAAGGCCTTTGAAGATGGGACCTATATTCTTGCATGGATTGATCCAAACACACTGATGCCGCAAGAAATTCAGTTGCCTCGCTTTGGATTGAAATTCACGATCCAAGATGAAAAGGCGGAATGCACCTCCTTTAAAGGATATACACTGGCTAAAAATCAAGTCATTCCTAGTCTTGGCGATTTATCCCATTATCTTGTCTTGGAAAAAGATGATCACAAACTGATCCTTTTTCCAAGAGAGCCTCTACAAGGTTTTGAAAGTACGTTGATCACCCAGTCAATTCCTAACCGCCCGCATGAAAACAAACCCATCCGCTATTTCACCTATGATCTGACTAAAGAGGGCAAAATTCGCCCAAGGACAGAAGAAGGAAGATTTTATTTAGCGCTGATGCGTCTCGCTGAGCAAGATTACGAGGAAGCCCATCGCGAACTTTTAGGGTTGGGATCACAGATTAGAGAATATACCAAAGAAGAAAGTGAGATTCTTTCCGAAATTATTCACTTTGGAGAAGCCAATTCCGATGCCGACCCTCGAAGCATTGCCATTCGTTTAAAAGCCGGCTTTTGGCTGCTGAAGAATAAAGAAGACTTTGGCCGGGGCATAAAACATCTTTCCAAAGATGAAGAGAAATTTTTCTCAGGTCTCAGCGAGCTTGCCAAACGCGCCCTGCAGAAGCGCGAGCAAATCCCTGAGAGGTTTAGGCTTTCCCTAAAGGAGGAACTCTTCTTTTTCGATCGCTTGGAAAGACTTTTTCCTTTCGATTTTAGCAGCCCTTTGAAAGCATGGAAAGATCAATTGAATGGGATTCTCTTAACCGTCCCTTCTTCGCACCTGGCCCAAGAGATTGAAGCTTTGACCCCTCAAATCTACGAGTTAATAAATCCACTAGCCTATATGAGCTTCTATGAAAAATGGCTAGGCAGCGGCACCAATAATACATCGATCCTTTCAGCTAAAGAACTCTCTTCAGGCTTTTTAGAAACGTATCGATTAATCGAAAGCATTCATCAAGGAGATGAATCAAAGTATCAAGAACTCTATACCAAAGTCATTGGCCTTAAACCTCCCACATCCGCTTCCTCGGATGCCATTCGAAAAGAAATCCTCCTTGTGCTTGAGATGATTTTATTAGGAAAGTCGGATTCTTCAGAACGTGCAACGGCCGGAATTATGTTGGCATTTTTACGGCATCCAGCAATGACTATGCCTTTAAATCAGTTTCCTTCAGCAAAAGATTTGGAAGAAATGATTAAAAACCGTCAACTAGCCAGCCTGCAAAATTTTTTCTGTATTCCTCTGGCACGTTTTCTTGTAAATTATCCTCCTCAACAGCTGTTAAGAAGCTATGGCAAGTCTACCACGTTTGACGGTTCCCCGATCAATTCCCTCGAACAATTTCCCCCTGAAATGCCAAGTTCAGATTCAGATATGTTGTTTCATTTTCCTGAAAGGCATGAGCTTCCCATTATCGGACCATTGTCTGTTGTCAAAGTGATCAACCCCACTGCAAAAGAACAAAAAGAGGGAATGAGGAATAATCGTGTCAGAGCCAAAGAACTTGAGCACGTATTTGCATTAAAAACCTCCGATAGACTATCCAAAGGGCTTGTCTTGCCGGAAATGGATTCATTGAAGGAGAGGATTCAGGTATTTGCTGCCAATGCGGCTGTTCGGCCCACTTATATGGTTACAGCAAAAGCCGCAGGCGTCCGAAAAGATCTTATCGAGGCGATTAAGGTCTATCAGCAAGACAAAAAGAAAATGGCTGACGCTCTGTTGGAACTCGCCAGAAAAGGGATGTCATGCGAGGGCAACCACTGCCTCTCTCCAATTCACTCTGCAGAGCTAAAGCGAATTTCATCACTGGCTAGCACTGATATCCATCCGATTGAACTGAATGAAATCCTCTATCTATTTGTCAATCGTGATGTGGAGGGGCTAAAGCGCCGCAATCCGACCCTTTCTGATCCTGAGATTGAGAGTATCTATCATCAGGTTGAAGATTATTTGCTTAAAGCGACTTCGTTGCAACATCTTGAGCGTTTGCACAGCCATCTGGAAAAAATCCAGCCACTGGCAATCGCTCAAGCCGAACTGGAAAAGCGCCAGCAGTTGAAGGAAGACCTAAAGCTACATGCTTCGGACATTGAAATCATCGAAAAAACTGCCAATAGTTTTTTCGGCAATTGCAACGTCCAAAAAAAGCGCATTGAAGCCCTCTATCGCCACCATGATCTTCCTGCACCTGACTTCAGCGGTACCTTCAATGTGGATCTGGACCATGAAATTGCTGCTTGGGAGCAACGAATTGCCGCTCTCAATCAGGAATTGGAACCACATATCGAAGCTCTAGCGAATGCGGAAAGGACCAAGATGCGTGCCTATTCCATCGAAAAGTATCCCGAATATCTCGTCTTTGAATATTTCACCGATTTTCTTTTGCGCATCGATCAAATTGATAACATCGAAAAAATCGAGCCTTTGAAGGGAAACCTCGCAGTTAAAGGCGCCGCGCTTGAAGCCATCATGGGATCAGGAAAAACCAGTGTTCTTCTTCCGCTCCTGGCCCTGCGCAATGCCGGGAAAGGGCGTTTGCCTCTCATGGTGATGCCGGAAACACTCGTCAATTCTGTCGGTGAGACCTTGCGCTCCCATCTTAAAGGAGGAGCCAATCAGTTAATCGAAGTCTTCACCTTCAATCGTTCTCGCCGACTGGATCTTTCTGACCTCCAGCATGTTGAAGAAAGACTCAGCACAGCTTTAGAGCAGAAAAAAGCGGTATTGATGAGCGGAGCAAGTCTTCAAACATTTTTCCTCTCTTTTTTGGAGCGCTTTTTGGAATTCACAGATGCGAATGACAATTCTTTAGAAGAAGAAGTACAAGTCTTCCAACGGATTTTCTCCTTGTTAAGAGAGGTTGGAGATCTCACATTAGATGAAATGGATAGCCTCCTTGACGTCTTGAAAGCCCATCATTTCACCTGGGGTCCCGCCTTTCCCCTTCCCTTGGACATGAGTGAGACCATCGCCGACCTTTATCAACTTTTGGCTACAGATCCGTATCTTTCTCAAGAAATCAAATGGAATTTCCTCAATGATTCTGGCAAAACTCCTTTTACAGATGTTAACTACAAAAATCTCAAGCCAGTCATCATTCAAAAAATTTTGGAAGGCAAGGTCCGTCGTCCAGTTTTAGAGCCTTTTATGAAGGCCGTCACACCTACTCAAAAGCGCTGGATTCAAGAATACCTTTTAGGAGGATCGGATGGTTTAAATGGAGGAAAAACAGGCTACTCTCTTTATGGTTTGTTTCAATGGGTGGTCAAGAATTTAGGTTGGGATGATAGCCAACAGGCGTTAAATTATATCAAAAGCGCTCCAAGTCCGGTTAAAAATTCCCTTGCCATTTTGAAGGAAGAGCTGAATAAGATCTTGCCGTTGACAGCTAAAAAGCAAATTGATGAACATTATGGCTCGATTCCCTTTGAGGCTATTTCTACGGAGAACTCCAAATATATGTCCATTCCCTACCATGGCAGCAACAACCCCCAGATAGGCTCAGAGTTTGGCACAGACCTAGAAATTATCAATTACACGATCCAGACCCATCTTGTTCAAGGCATCAGCGATGAGGTCATCCAAAAAAAACTCGATGAACTCAAAACACAATATTTAGAAGCTAAGGATAAAGAGCCAATCGTGCGAAAGTTCTTCAAGCTTGGTGGAAATAAGACGATGAATCTTCTCCATCTGTCATCGAGCGATCGAGAGCAAATTCGCAACCACATCAACGCCAGTCCCAAGCTACAGTTCTATTTCATTAAAAATTATATCTTAACTTCCTTAAAAACCTACCATCAACAACTAAAAACCAATGCACACCTTTATCCCCTGCTTATCAATAAGATCAAAGGCTTCAGTGGCACACTCTGGAACTTTCGCTCCTATCCACGAGCCTTTTCGGAGCCCTTATTTTCAGATACTGAAGCAAAAACCCTACTTAAGCTATGGGAAAAAAGTCCACATCCTATCGCCGTTTTAGACAGCAGTCCACAAACAGTCGGCATACGCAAAACCTTGCAAAAACTCTATGAAAAATTTGATGGTTCTCTCATCGATTTGGGAGGGGTTTTTCGTGGCTTGAGCAACAGCCAAGTCGCCAAAGAACTTTTAACACTCGTTCATGCCAACCATCCCCATATTTTAGGCGTCGCTTTTTATGATGAGAAAGGAGAAATTAAGGTTCATGTGGTTGGGAAAAAGGGGATCTTTACTCTGGAAGAATGTGGCCTTGCCAAAGATCAGCTCATCGCCTTCTGGGATCAGCAACATACGACTGGGGCTGATATTGCTTTGCATGGCAAAATGCGCGCGTATGTGACTGTTGGCCGTCATCTCATCATGCGCGACCTCCTCCAAGGACCTTGGCGATTGCGCGGACTGGATAAAAGCCAGCAAGCTCTCTTTGTCGTACAGCTTGAAGAACGGGAGGCTATTCTTGAAACCCTCCAGACAGACTTAGGTCTTCCTCGCATAAATAGCTCCACTCCTTTAGATCTCTCCGAGCTCATGCTATTTGCCAAATATGCCGAAGCCCAACGTCAAAGCGATGATAATTTCCGCTCATTACACCAAAAGCTGGAAGCCGCTCTCATCAAGCCTTTGGTGGATATTCTCATTAATCCAAAGCATCGTCCAAGGGACATCAGCAGGCTAACTCCTCTCGTTAAAGAGCTTTTCATCATGGAAAAACCTCAAGATCTCTTTGAACTTTATGGCATGCCGGAGGAAATCCAAGATATCGATAAAGCCATTCACATTGAGAAGGAAAAAATCCTGACTTCAAAGACGATGGAAAGTTTTCGCAAAGATCCATTTTTTCAAGGCAAGGTCGATGTTAGATCCATTGAAACCGTCATCGATGAAATTATCCGTGAAGAAAAGCCTTATCTTCCCAAACAAGTGCAGAAGAAGGGATTGGAAGAAACTCAAGTCCGCGTCGAAAGTCTTCTCAACGTCAATACTGAAACAGAGATTAAAACGGAATACCCCTCTGAAATTCCAGCGGTCCCTTTCCCCTATGTCCTATGGCCGTTCAGGAAACCTTTCCCTTACAATTATTTCCAACCAACCCATTATCTATCCTGGAGACTTAAATCTTTCTTCGGCCTCTCAAACTTATCCAAGCCGATTCTTCCAAGCGAACAAGAACTCCTCGCTCTCGAAGGATCATCGCCAACTGTTTCTGTCGATAATGCTCTGGCTTATTATCCTACTTTGGAAGCTGCAGGAGTTTTTGACTCCAATTTGCTCGCCAGCGTCAATTTCATGCCCGTTTATAGTTCTCGCCAAACTCCTTATCAGCCCTTTGATGATAAGCAAGCCTCCACACGCAATGCTTTACTTGTTCGAGACCGCCAGAGCGGCAACCTGCAATATATCTTGCTAGATAGCTGGGACGCCATGATCTGGGAATCTTTCTTCAAAAATGATCAACAGGCACCTTCCTTGGTACTGCAGAATCACCAGATCTGCTTATATCATCGGGATCTAGGGATTACAGCCGAAGGCACAGAAGCTTTTCCTGAAAATGTGTTAAAAGAACCGAACTCCCCCTTCCATGCATTGAATGCTCAAGCAAAATTTCTCAATGGAGAGGTCTCTTCTTATTCCACAGAGGAACTTACCTACTTAGAACAATGGATCCGAGATAAAGGAGCCCACAAAATGCATGCCCTTTTTTATGAAAAAATCTTAGAGTGGAAAGATAAGAGCAAAAAACGATTTCCCAAGAGTCCTTTGGGGCAGATTTTTCTGAAATTAGGCATTGAGATCAGTTAATTCCATTATCGGCTTTTTGCGAATGCATCTAGCCGATTCAAGGCATCTTCTTGAGCCTTTTCAATCACTTCTCTTCCCCCTTCCATACGCAAAATGCGATTTAACTCGATACGCAATTGGTCTGAGATCGATTGTTCTTTGTTATGAGCAAGGGTCGATTCAGCCTCTGGATAGCGATCTTTGTATTCTTGGGCTTGGATAATGACCTCTGTCAATGCCATGAAGAGTTGCTGCAGTTTTGATGAGTGTGCAAGCAGATCGTCACGCGTTCTGATCTGGTGAAGCTCGTTTATGAGCTGCTTCTCGACACTTTCTCCCTCTTCACGATAATCGTCTAGAGGGTTTGATGTACATGAGATGATAAGGAAAAATAGAGGCAACACACATAGAAAAATGCGCGGGAGACGGGGCTCGAACCCGCAACTTCCGGCGTGACAGGCCGGTGCTCTAACCAATTGAACTACTCCCGCATATTTTGCAAGTTGCTTGGGCGCAACAGGACTCGAACCTATGACCGCCTGTGTGTAAGACAGGAGCTCTACCAACTGAGCTATACGCCCTTGCGAAATAAGCAATCAGTCTACGCTTCCGGCTATTTTATGACAAGGCTTTTGCAAACGAATATGCCAACGAATGTTGTTTTTTATTGATAATCAATCAATTGTGCATAAAAATTCATTCCGGCTTCTTTTAAAAAAGACAATTTTTGGGGTTGATTTTTTATATGAAATTTTGTATATTATTGCCGAATTGAAAATTTTTGAGAGAAACTCATGTATTCCCCACAACTATCTTCAAAACCCCTTACAAGTTATATCGTCGATTATTTTTTGATGGCAGTCGGCGCATTTTTTGCCGCCTTTGCGATTGAAGTTTTTTTGGTTCCAAATAGCCTTATCGACGGCGGCGTTGTGGGTGTGGCGATGATTTTCTCAAGTCTTTTGGGCCCAAAATTCCTGCCTGTCTTTTTACTCCTTTTCAACCTGCCATTTCTGTATTTGGCCTATCGCTTTATCGGAAAAGTCTTTTTATGGCACATGATGTTTGCCACCGTTGTTTTCGCCAGTTCTATCATTTTCATCCAGTTTGTGTTTCCTGTTGAATTCTTAGGCGAAACATTAGAAGTTGTTGTGATTGGTGGAGCCATTTTAGGTGTGGGAATTGGATTGATTATTCGTTATGGAGGTTGCCTGGATGGAACTGAAATCCTAGGGATCATTATCAATAGGAAAACAGGCTTTACGGTCGGACAGGTCGTGCTGGTCTGCAATATTTTCATCTTCTGCGCTGCAGGGCTTGTTTTCCAAGATTGGCACCCCCCTTTGTTATCGCTCATCACATATATTGTGGTCATAAAAATCATGGATGCCGTAATTGTTGGTTTGGACGAAACAAAGTCTGTCTTGATCATTTCATCCAAATCGAAGGCCATTGCCGATGCCATCATCCATGAGTTGGGACTCGGTTTGACCATTATGTATGGCCGAGGAGGCTTCTCTGGTGATGCTCGCGAAATTCTCTATGTCATTGCCGAACGCCTTCAGTTAGCCGAACTCAAAGAACTTATCCATCGCGAAGACCCTTCAGCATTCATTGCCATTGAAAATTTGCATGAAGTCGCCAATGGAAATCAAGGGGCGGACAATCCGCCCGCTGGCCGCAAAAAGCGCATCGAAGCTCTATTATCTAAGCTTTTTCAACAAAAAGCTGCTTAACTTGTTCAAAAGACCGCCCAGAGAAGAGAGAAGGCCTTCATACGATGAAGGCCTTCTACTCATCATTTTACATTTTCACGCCCTCTATTTCGTCAGTGATGTCTGGATTAACTAAATCTGTGTTCTCTCTGGACTCAGTGGTCGTTTATTTTATCTTGCGACTTAAACAAATAAAAGTTATGAGCTCAAGGACTATGGCAATGCTAATTCGCCTCAACACAGGTAGGAATCTATATGTCCGATAATCGCTATGATCCTGAATCTGCTCCAAATGTCGCTGCCGATGCATGGCGCGTTTTTCGCATTCTCTCTGAGTTTGTCGAGGGTTTTGAAAAGATGACGAATATTGGACCCTCAGTCTCCATTTTTGGGTCAGCGCGTTTGAAACCAGAATCTCAATATTATAGCTTGGCTGTTGAAGTTGCTCAACACATTACAAAGAAAGGCTTTGCGATTATCACCGGTGGAGGTCCTGGTGTCATGGAGGCTGCCAACAAAGGTGCGCAGTCTGTAAGTGGACGATCCTGTGGCCTCAGTATCGACTTGCCGATGGAAGAAGAATCCAATCGCTATATCGATCTTAAGTATAACTTGAAATTTCGTTATTTTTTTGTGCGCAAAGTCATGTTTATTCGCTATGCGCAAGGCTATGTTTTTCTGCCAGGAGGTTATGGAACTTTAGATGAGTTATTTGAAGCTCTCACATTGATCCAAACCAATAAGATTCGTCCATTTCCTATCTATATGATGGGCAAAGCCTATTGGAGCGGATTACTCGAATGGATAAGAAACACTCAACTCTATCAAGAGTTCATTTTTCCAGAAGATCTTGAATTAATGCATCTGACTGATGACCCCGAGGAAGTTGCCAATGGAATTGAAAGGCACTACCAACGCAACCGGAGCGAACGCAATTTTTAACACATTTTCTACCCACATGTGCAAACTGAAGTGAGATTTTTGTCTAGACAATGGGGTGCACTACCACTGTAATATTTTATTCCTCGAAGCTTACAAAACTGTTACCTATGTCGGTGAATTGAACCTTCTCTGCATCTCTCCGTCGCTGCGTTATTAACCACTGACGGATTTATATTCATTTGAAGATGTAACGCAGCGACGGAGAGACGCGGAGAAATTCTCAGGAGATCTATCCTATCTTCTCACGAAACGAACGTTTGGCAAAGGTCTGCACGCGCCTGGCAAAGGAGCTGGACGAATATGGCTTGGAAGTGACGGACGCTGCCCGGGACCAACATAGACAGGACGATTGATGATTGGCCTTGGCCTATGCACGACAGGGCGAGGCATAAACATGTTCCAGGGTCTCCATGCTCTTGGTACGACATGGCCACCATAAGTGACTGGCGGAGCCACAACAACACGCGGCGGTGCGAAATGGACAGGTGGCAAATCATCAAAACAAATGCACATGGGTTTTCTCCTTTTAATAGGTTGCCAAACCTGTAGCATAGTTTAGCATATTGACATTAATTAAAATATTTGGATTGCTTGAAGATAGCCAGCCATCATTCACTCCAATAACGACTGTATCATTGACAACCCAAAGAGAGACTGTACTATCATCGAATGAGGACATTTCCCATACTGATCCATCTTCCAAGTAGATTCGATTGTCATAATAATCGATAGCAACGATCCAATGGGTGTAGGGACCATTATAAATAGGTCCAAGAACCAGATCTGCAAGAATAGATTCACCAGTATTTTGATTGGTGAACTTGAATCCATAAGATGAAAACCAGCTATGATTTGGTGTAATGATGAGCAGATCTGTTGGATACCAGTTTAGAGCAACAGATTCATCACTTGGAGCTATTTTCCAAATCGACCCATCTTCAGTCCATAGGCCTAGTCTTTCGATGAAATAATCATCTCTATAAAGAGCGATTGATACAGGATTGTGATAGACTCCTGGATGCGATGTATAATACATAGACTGTGCAAAATGCATTTTAGCGGCACTGACAGCAATCGCTTGTTCTTCGGGATCTTCTGTTGCAGCAACTTGCTCTTCGCTTTGCTGTTTTTCGATAGGTATGGGCATCTTTTTGCGAATTAATTGAGCTTCTGCAGAGTGTGCGCGGCTTCCTACAGGAACATTTTGCCCTGCTTCTTGACCAAAAAGTGTCATCGTGAAAAAGAGGCTGCAAAGCATTCCAAGAAAGTATACTGAAAGTTTCATTGAAGTTCTCCTTTAGAATAAAGAAAATAAATAATGAATAACTAACATTAAGATCTAATTAAGATGAAAAAAACGGCTACGATGATGGAAGTCAGAATAAAGGTAGACAGTAGCTCCCCAGCTGCTTACGCCCCCAACATTGTAAAATAACTTGTTTTAGCTTTTTCACTACCACAGAGAAAAGACAGTGAGATCACAGAGAGGATCATCGAGATAAGTGAGCGTTGAGCCTTCTACCAGCACCCATTTTGGGATT
>Ga0153954_1000553_pt1 | contig 28781 bp, 31 predicted proteins | sample TSFL038MetaG_FD_102277 | JGI IMG/M metagenome (GOLD analysis project Ga0153954, IMG submission 102277) | Attine ant fungus gardens microbial communities from Florida, USA - TSFL038 MetaG | ecosystem: Host-associated > Fungi > Mycelium > Unclassified | place: USA: Florida, Wekiwa Springs State... | reverse complement strand
TCGCCAGACATCGATCCACCTCTCGACCCGACTGGTACAATTGAGTTTGGCAGCAGGAATCACGCCAAGCCGACAAACTCAATTCAAATCGTGCACAAAAGATTCACAACCTCTGAGGAGCGGGCGTAGCCCGCGTCTCGAAGGGCGAGGCCAGAGTCGGGGCCTCATGGTTCTCCCGGCGATGCGAAGCATCGTCCGGAGACGCCGCGGAGCCTGTTATCGGGCCGCGCTACCGCCGACCCGTTGGCGGCTCCTCACCATGAGGGTCTAGCGCCTACTCCGTCACCGGCTTGTCCGAAATATCCCAATCGTTGCCGTTGAAGATCGAGATGTAGAGCGTCTTCATCGGCGTGTAGTCGTCAGGCGTGTAGTTGTAGGTGATGCCGTCGAGGAAGAACGGCGAGTGGAAGCCGTTGAGATTGGCCGCCTGCTTCAGCACGTTCTCGCGCGTCAGCTCGTCGCCGCAGCGGCGCAGGATCTCGGTCATGGTCGCGACCTGACCATAACCGGCGTAAGCGATGGTGTTGTCGGGATCGACATTGGGCAGATATTGCTTGCGCAATGCCTCGAACCCCATCACTTCCGGATCGTTCTGCCAGCGTGGCACGCCGGCGTCCTTGGCGTAGCGGATCGCGACAATGCCCTTGGCGTTATCGAAGCCGGCGGCCGAGAGGATCGAGCGGCCGGTCGAGCCGGCCGACAACAGCTGCAGCGGCTTCCAGCCGAGCTCGGCCACTTTACGGATCGACTGCGACGTCGCCTTGCCCGTGGTGATGTTGTAGAAGACATCCGCGCCCGACTTCGACAAATTGATCAGCTGCGAATCGACGGTGGGATCGGTCAGATCATAGGTCTGCTCCATGATCACCGAGGCCTTGCCGCCGGCGTCCGCCAGCACTTTCTTGAAGGGCCCGAGGAAGTCACGGCCGAAATCGTCGTTCTGATAGAGGATGCCGACTTTCGCCTCGGGCTTCACGCTGATCACGTGCTTGGCAAGGATGCGCGCCTCGGTCGGATAAAGCGGCAGGCCCGCCATGGTCCATTTGAAATTCTTCGGATCATTCCACTTCGACGCGCCGGTGTTGAGCAGCAATTGCGGCACGCCCTTGGAATTGAGATATTTGTGCACGGCGGTCTGCGGCGCGGTGCCGAGCGACCCGAACAGGGCCAACACCTCTTCCTGCTCGACCAGCCGCCGCGTCGCCTCCACGCATTTCGGCGCGCTGTAAGCGTCGTCCATGGTGAGGAACTTGATCTTGCGTCCGTTGAGACCCCCCTTGTCGTTGATCATCTGGAAATAGGCTTCGCCGACGCGGCCGAGCACGCCATAGAGCGAGCCGGGGCCGGAATGCGGCACGGTCTGACCGAGCTTGATCTCGGTATCGCTCGCGCCGGCATCATATTTCTTCCCGGCGGCCCGAACGTATGGAGCGGGAAACGTGGTGGCGGCCAATGCGCCAAGCGCGGTGGCGCCGAACTGGCGGCGCGTCGGACGAATTTTCATGGTTGTTTCTCCCTGGACGGGAGCATTGTGCTGGCATCTTCGCGCAGCGGGCAATAGCGAAATTGCAGCGCCTTGCCGCTTTCCGCCTGCGCGTAGCGTCTAGACTCAAGTTTCGGCGGCGACCACCACCACCAACCCCTGCACCGGCTCATTGTCCTCGTTGCGCGGCGATGCTTCTTCGAGATGCGCAACCGCAAGGCCCGTAGCCGCGATCCTTCCACGGACATATTCCGCGGCATGGGCGTAGCGCAGGCCTTTGCCGACAATGATGCCCTCGCCGCGATGGGTTTCAAGCGTGAACGCGAACACGCCGCCGGGCGCCAGTACCCGCTTTGCTTCCATCAGCACTGGCGCGATGTCGCCGACGTAGCACATGGCGTCGGCCGCCAGCAGCAGGTTGGCGCTGGCGTCGCCTTTGGTGCGCAGGCCATCGACCATGTCGGCGACTTCGAGCTCGGCATAGAGGCCTGTCGCGCGGGCCTGCTCGATCATGCCCGGCGACAGATCGATACCGATGAAATGATCGACCTCCTTGGCGAAAGCGCTCGCGCCGAGCCCGGTGCCGCAACCGAGATCGATGGCGTGCTGGAAGAAGGCAGGCTTCTTCGTCGCCACGCGCGTCGCGATCACAGCCTTGAACAACAATTGCGGCGCGCGGTAATCGAGATCGCCGAGCAACGCGGCCTCAAAGCGCGGCGCATACTGGTCGAACAGCGTCTGCACGTAGCCCTTCGGCATTTCTCCGAGCTGATCCGCGCCCAGCCGCATCAGCCGGACCGAGGCACCATGGCGATCATGCAGATCGGTTTCGCGCGCCTTGCGGAACGCCGCGATCGCTGCGTCACGCTGACCGAGTCGTTCGCGCATTTCGCCGAGCGTGAACCAGGCCGAGGAAAAGTTCGGCGCGAGTTCGATCGCCTGTTCGAGCAGATCGGCAGCGGCGGGAAGGTCACCCTTCAATTGCAGGTCGCGCGCGAATTCGAAGCGGCGGTCGGCGAGGAGATCGCCGGAAGAAAAGAACAGGCGGGCAGACATCTTTTTCAGCTCGTCATGGCCGGGCTTGTCCCGCCTGCGGGGCCGAAGCCCCTTCGGCGCGGCGGAGGCCCGGCCACCCATCGTTAAAAAGGGGATTTTTTGAGCAGATGGATGCGCGGGTCAAGCCCACGCATGACGGCTAAACATCGTGGTGGGACCGACTATATACCAAAGATGCGACCGCAAGACATTCTCAGCCCGGTTGCCGCGGGTCTCTTCTGCAAGGGCGGCAATTTCCACGTCGATCCCGTTCGCCCGGTGGAGCGGGCGGTGATCACCCATGGCCATTCCGACCATGCGCGGGCCGGCCACGGCGCGGTGCTGGCCACGCAGGAGACGCTCGACATCATGCGCCTGCGCTATGGCGAGAACTTCGCCGGCTCGACACAGGCGGTTCGCTATGGCGAGGAGATCCGGCTCGGCGATGTCACGGTGAAATTCCACCCCGCAGGCCATGTGCTCGGATCGGCGCAGATCGCGGTCTCGTGCAAGGACACGTGCATTGTCGCTTCCGGCGATTACAAGGATCAGCGCGATCCCACCTGCGCGCCGTTCGAGGCCGTGCCTTGCGACGTCTTCATCACCGAGGCGACCTTTGGGCTACCGGTGTTCCGCCACGGCGACGCGGCCTTGGAGGTGAAGAAGCTGCTCGCTTCCGTCACGCTGTTCCCCGAGCGCGCGCATCTGGTCGGCGCTTACTCTCTTGGCAAAGCCCAGCGGGTGATCGCGCTGATCCGCGAGGCCGGCTACGACGCGCCGATCTATCTGCATGGCGCGATGGAGAAGATCACGCACTACTATCAAACCAGGGGCATCGCGCTCGGCGAGCTCAAGCCGGTGCGCGGCATGAAGAAGGCTGATCTCGCCGGCACCATCGCGCTGGCGCCGCCGACGGCGACGTCTGACATCTGGACGCGCCGCTTCCCCGATCCGGTCACGGCGTTCGCGTCGGGCTGGATGCGGGTCCGCGCCCGGGCGCGCCAGCGCGGCGTCGAGCTGCCGCTGGTGATCTCCGATCACGCCGATTGGGACGGGCTGACCGCGACCATTCAGGCGACCGGCGCCGGAGAAATCTGGGTCACCCATGGCCAGGAAGACGCGCTGGTGCATTGGTGCCAGACGCAAGGCCTCGCCGCGCGGCCGCTCGACCTCGTCGGCTATGGCGACGAGGAGGAAAGCGAGACGCTGGCCGAAGGCGAGGAAGCATGAACCGCTTCGCCGAGCTTCTGGATCGCCTCGCCTATGAGCCCGGCCGCAACAACAAGCTGCGACTGATCGAGGCCTATTTTCGCGCGGTCGGCGATCCCGATCGCGGCTACGCGCTGGCGGCGCTGACCGGCGCGCTGTCGTTCAAGCACGCCAAGCCCGGCCTGATCCGCGATCTGATCATGGAGCGCACCGACCCGGTGCTGTTCGGGCTGTCCTACGATTATGTCGGCGATCTCTCGGAAACGATCGCGCTGATGTGGCCGAGGGGCACCTCTCCGCTTACCGGACACAACAATCCGCCGCCGCCAACCCTCACCGAGGTCGTGACCACGCTGCGCACGCTCGGCAAGACCGAGCTGCCGCGACAACTCGCGCGCTGGCTCGACGAGCTCGACGAGACCGGGCGCTGGGCGCTGCTGAAGCTGGTCACCGGCGCAATGCGGATCGGCATTTCGGCGCGGCTCGCCAAGACCGCGGCAGCCGCGCTTGGAAATAAAGACCCGCACGAGATCGAGCTGATCTGGCCGGGCCTGACGCCGCCTTATACCGAGTTGTTCGCCTGGCTCGAAGGCCACGGCGAGAAGCCGGCCAACCTCGACCCCGCACCGTTCCGCCCGGTGATGCTGGCGCATGCGATCGAGGATGAGGATTTCGCGGACCTCGATGCCGCCGACTACATCGCCGAATGGAAGTGGGACGGTATCCGCGTGCAGGCCGTCTCGGGCCGTGACGCGCAGGGCCATTTGCAGGTGCGGCTCTATTCACGCACGGGCGAGGATATCACCAGGAGCTTTCCGGACCTCACGCCATCGCAGCATCTGCCCGGCGCGATCGACGGAGAGCTCCTGGTGATGCGCGATGGCCGGGTGCAGAGTTTCAACGTCCTGCAGCAGCGGCTGAATCGCAAGGTGGTCTCGCCGAAGCTGACCCGGGATTTCCCGATGCATTTGCGCGCCTACGATCTTCTGGCCGACGGCGACAATGATCTGCGCGAATTGACCTTTGCCGAGCGACGCGAAAAGCTCGAAGCGTTCGTGAAAAAGCTCGATGACCCCCGCATCGACCTGTCGCCGACGATTGCCTTCGAGAATTGGGAGGCGTTGCGCGCGGCGCGTGCGGATCCCGCGAGCGCCGGTGCGGGCGCCGACGCAGAAGCGGTCGAAGGCGTGATGCTGAAGCGGCGCGATGCGCCCTATCTGCCGGGCCGGCCGAAGGGCCAGTGGTGGAAATGGAAGCGCGATCCGCACATCATCGACGCCGTCCTGATGTATGCGCAGCGCGGTCACGGCAAGCGTTCCTCGTTCTATTCGGACTACACCTTCGGCGTCTGGACCTCGGGCGAGGAGGGCGAGCAGCTGGTCCCGGTCGGCAAGGCCTATTTCGGCTTCACCGACGAAGAGCTGATCGAGATCGACCGGTTCGTCCGCCGCAACACGGTCGAAAAATTCGGCCCCGTGCGCCACGTCGTGCACGAGCCGAACCAGGGCCTGGTGCTGGAAGTCGCCTTCGAAGGCCTGCAGCGCTCGACGCGGCACAAATCCGGCATCGCGATGCGCTTCCCGCGCATTAGCCGGCTGCGCTGGGACAAACCGCCGCGCGACGCCGACCGGCTGGAAACGCTGGAGAAGCTCCTGAAGGCTGACACAGCTAAAAATTTAGTAACGTCCGACAACCATTGACTGGAACGGACGGGTTTCCCATGTGCTCCTCGCCGAGTATGATCGGCGCCGAATCCGCGAGGAGCCATTTCGATGCCCAACGACACCCGGGAATTGCCGGCCGCCCATGACGGCCTCAGCCGCTTTCTCGGCGGAACGCCGGTCGCGGTCGCATTCCGGCTGATCCTGCTGTCGATCCTGGTCGGCGTCGTGCTCGCGGCGATTGGCTTCGATCCCTACAACATTCTGCGCAGCATCCAGCTCCTGTTCCGGCGGCTCTGGGACCTCGGCTTCGATGCCGTCAACTGGCTGTGGCGGTACTTCCTGCTGGGCGCCGTGATCGTGATCCCGATCTGGTTCCTGTCACGTCTGTTCGGCGCACCGCGGGGGCGGTAACCTGTTGCGAGACGGTCAGATTCGATGCAGGTGCGATTTGTCGGCTGCGGCGATGCCTTCGGCTCGGGCGGCCGGCTCACTACCTGCTTCCATGTCACGGGCAGTTCGGCAAATTTCCTGATCGATTGCGGTGCATCCTCGCTGCCTGCGCTGAAGCGCAGCGGCATCGTGCGGGACGCGCAATTCTCGCGCCGCACCCGGCCGTTGACCATCGCGATCTAGCCGGCATCGACATCCATGGAAATGCGCCCGGTACATCTCACCACTGGGGTCACCACCGGGCAGGTCTTCGCCATCGCGGGCCCGGCGATGATCGCGAACCTGACGACGCCGCTGATCGGCATCGTTTCGACCACCGCGATCGGCCGGCTCGGCGAGCCGGCGCTGCTCGGCGGCGTCGCGATGGCGTCGGTGATCTTCGACTGCACGTTCTGGCTGTTCGCGTTCCTGCGCATGGGCACGGTGGCGTTCACCGCGCAGTCGCTCGGCGCCGGCGAGGCGGACGAATTGCGGGCGCATCTCGCTCGCAGCCTGGTGGTCGCGGCGGTGATCGGTGCGGCGCTGATCCTGCTGCAGATGCCGATTGCGAAGATCGTGCTCGGCGCCATGGGCGGCAGCGAGAACGTCACGTCTGCCGCCAAAACCTATTTCATGATCCGGATCTGGTCGTCGCCGCTCGCGCTCGGCAATTACGTCGTGCTCGGCTGGTTGATCGGCCAGGCCCGCGCCATGCTGGCGCTGTCGATCCAGATCGCGATCAACCTGATCAACATGATGGTCACGACCGTGCTCGTGCTGGCGCTGAAGATGGGCATCGCCGGGGCCGCGATCGCCGCCGTGGTCGCGGAAGCGGCGGGCTTTCTGATCGGCATCCTCGTCGCACGGCATTTGATGCATGGCAGGCTGACCGTTCCACCGTCGGTGCTGTTCGATCGCGCCAGGCTGATGCGGATGCTCGCCGTCAACCGCGACATCATGATCCGGACCGCGGCGCTGATCACGGCGTTCCTGTTCTTCACCGCACAAGGCGCCCGCGCCGGCGACATCACGCTGGCGGCCAATGCGGTGCTCAACAATTTCCTCCTGATCAGCGCCTTCTTCCTCGACGGGCTTGCCAACGCCGCCGAGCAACTGTGCGGCCGCGCGTTCGGCGCGCGCGACAAGGCGGCGTTCTCCGGCGCGACACGGCTCGTGGTCGCCTGGGGCTTTGCCTTTGCGCTCGCTGTGACGCTGGTCTTCGCGCTGTTCGGTACACATTTCATCGACCTGATGACCGCGAGCGAGGAGGTCCGCCGCCTGGCGCGCGATTTCCTGATGTTCGTCATCGTCTCGCCGCTGCTTGCGGTGTTCGCCTTCGCGTTCGATGGCATCTATATCGGCGCGACCTGGGCGCGCGACATGCGCAACCTGATGATCGCCTCGCTGGTGGTCTTCCTGTCGGCGTGGTGGGCGCTGCGCGGCTTTGGTAACGCCGGGCTGTGGGGCGCGATGCTTGTGCTTTATGCCGCCCGCGGCGGACTGCAGGCCGCGCGCTACCCGGCGCTGCTGCGGGCGTCGTTCAAGACATAAAAAGCAATCCAACATTCCGCCGTCATGCCCGCCTGCGCGGGGCATGACAGCGGAAGAAAGGTTACACCGGCCAGTCCTCGGCCGTGATCGTCGCAGCATCGGCTCCAACAATCTCCGACAGCGACTCGCGGCCAGTGCGGAGCAAGGTCGAGGCGAGATCGCTCTTGATGTCCTCGACCAGACCAAGGCCCTTGTAGATCAGCGGCGAATAAATCTGGATCAGGCTGGCGCCGGCGCGAATGCGGGTCAGCGCCGCGCCGCCGGAATCGATGCCGCCCACGCCGATCAGCGGAAACGCACCTTCGGCGCGCACATAGGTCTCCGCCACCATCCTTGTCGCGAGCCGGAGCAGCGGCCGGCCCGACAGCCCGCCCTGCTCCTTCGCACGCGAGGCTTCGCGCAAATGCGCCGGCCGCGCCAGCGTGGTGTTGGCGACGATCATACCGTCGACCCGGCGCGAGCGGGCGATGTGCACGACATCGTCAAGCTCGGCGAGGCCAAGATCCGGCGCGATCTTGAGCAGCACCGGCGTGTCGCCGGACTTCTCACGCACCCTTTCGCGCGCGTCGATGACTTTCGCCAGGAGATCGTCGAGCTGCGAGGCCTGCTGCAGATTGCGCAGGCCCGGCGTGTTCGGCGACGACACGTTGACCGTGAAATAGCTCGCAAGGGGCGCAAAGGTCTCGATCAGCTGCACATAGTCAGCCACGCGGTCCGGCGAATCCTTGTTCGCCCCGACATTGACACCGACGATGCCGCCGTGGCTCGCGCGCGAGGCGAGCCGCCGCAGCACGGCCACCGCGCCGTCATTGTTGAAGCCCATGCGGTTGATGACGGCTTCATCGCGCTCAAGGCGGAACAGCCGCGGCCGCGGGTTGCCGGTCTGCGGTTTCGGCGTCACGGTGCCGATCTCGACAAAGCCGAAGCCGAGCCGCAGCAGCGCATCCGGCACTTCGGCGTTCTTGTCGAAGCCCGCGGCCATACCGACGGGATTGGGAAAGTTGAGACCGAAAGCGCGCACCGCGAGCTTGGGGTCGTCGGCCTTGAGGCGCAGCGGCGGCAACAATTTCAGGCCCTGGATCGCGAGGCGATGCGCATCCTCCGGATCGAGCCAGCGCAAGAGCGGCAGCGAAAGGGTGTCGAAGGCGCGGATCACGGCTTCAACTCCGGAATGTCATGGGCGCCGTCGGAGCGGGCGTGCATGCTGAGCACGCGCTGGACCGCGCCGAGATCGAGTTCGCCATAGAGGTGCGGGAACAGCTCGTCGTTGCGCGATCGCTCCCAGCGCAGCGCAGCGCCGAGCGCGTCGGCGTCGACCTCGATCAGGAACAGGCCGGTCTGGCCGAAGAAATGCTTTCGCGCGGTCTCGGCGACCTGGGCGGCGGTCGAGAAATGGATAAAGCCGTCGCGCGCATCGTCGCTGCTGCCGCGGTAGACGCCCTGCCGTTCGGCCTCGCGCCACGCGGAGGCGGGGCAGATTTTGTAGATCAAGGACACCTGGACTGATCGGTTAAGTTGTTGAGTATGTTCTTTAACTCGCTCTCGGGGAGCCGGGTTGCGAAACATTTTCGACCGTATCGGCGCCCCCCGCTTAACTCAAGGGCAGCCGCGCAACACTTGTCGAATTGGGGTAAAAACGGTTTATTCGGGCAAGTATTCCCAGGCGTGGCTCTGATGGCCAGGCAAGTGAAACCACCGCGGTTGCTGACGCACGAGCAGATCTGGACCGCGATGGACCGGCTCGCGGCACGGGCCGGGCTGTCGGCATCGGGACTTGCCCGGCGGGCCGGCCTCGACCCCACCACGTTCAACAAATCCAAGCGCATCACGGCCGACGGGCGGGAACGCTGGCCCTCGACCGAATCGGTCGCGAAGGCGCTCGCCGCGACCGAATCCTCGGTCGAGACCTTCGTGCAGCTGATCGGTGACGGCGCGTGGCCGGCCGCATCGGTGCCGCTCATGGGACTGGCGCAGGCCACGCAACACGGTCATTTCGACGAGCATGGCCATCCGGCCGGCAAGGGCTGGCACGAGGTGGCGCTGCCCTCGGCCGACGACGAGCACGCCTTCGCGCTGGAGATTTCCAGCGACGCGCTCGCGCCAGCCTATCGTGACGGCGATGTTTTGCTGGTGTCGCCCATGGCCGCCATCCGCCGCGGCGATCGCGTGGCGGTGAAGCGGCACGAGGGCGAGATCGTCATCGGCGAATTGAAGCGGCGGACCGCGAAGGCGCTGGAACTGGCCTTGCTCGGACCGGCGCAAGGCGAGCAGACCCTCGCCACCGCGGATGTCGAGTGGATCGCCCGGATCGTGTGGGTGAGGCAGTAGGCTCAACGAACACTTTGTCATGCCCGGGCTTGACCCGGGCATCCATCCGCGAAGAACGTCTTTTTCGAAAAGTAATGGATGCGCGGGTCAAGCCCGCGCATGACGATTTGAGTGACCCTAGGTCGCGTAGTCCGGCTCCTTGCGGTCCAGAATCCGCTTCAGTGCGTCGAAGTGCCGCTGTGACGGGCCGGGGCTGTAGCGGCTGCCACCGCCGATATCGCGCTTGGTCTTCTCGACCACGGGATCGGGCAGCTTCTTCAGCTTCTGGCCAGTCCACATCGCATAGATCTGCACCTGCGCGGCGCGCTCGACATAATAGAGCCGGTCATAGGCCTCGGCGATGGTTTCGCCGACAGTCGAGATGCCGTGATTGGCCATGAACAGGATGGTCTTGTCGCCAATCACGCGCGCCAGCCGCGCGCCTTCCGAGGGATCGAGCGCCGGGCCCGTATATTCGTCGTCATAGGCGATCTCGTTGATCATGCCGACCTCGGTCTGCCCGATCTCCTTGATGCAGGGGTCTTCGAGCCGCGTCAGCGCGCTGGCATAGGGCATGTGGGTGTGGAACACCGCTTTCGCCTGTGGCAGCGCCTTATGGATCGGCGCGTGGATGCAATAGCAGGAGCGCTCGACATCGCCCGCGCCGCTTTTGACGAGGCCGTCGTCGATGCCGACTTCCATGAAGGACGAAGCTGTGACTTCAGACCAGTGCATGCCGAAGGGGATCTGGTAGTAACGGTCGCTGTGACCGGGCACCACATAGGTCAGATGGTTGAAGATGCCTTCGGAAAAACCGTGCATCCAGGCCAGCCGGTGCGCAGCGGCAAGATCGACCCGCGCCTGCCACTCTTCGGCGCTGCATTCGGAAAGCGTCTTCGGCGAAACGCGGAATTGCATCGGTGTTCTCCCTTAAGGTCTTATTTTTATAGGCGGGAGTATAGCTCCGATTTGTAGGGTGGGCAAAGCGAAGCGTGCCCACCGTTATCGAGAAGGTGCAAGACGGTGGGCACGGCGCTTCGCGCCTTTGCCCACCCTACGAACTACAAACCGATCATCCCGACCGTGCGAGCGCGCCGTCGATCATGTTGACGGCGTTGGCGATGCCGTAGACGGCGACGAACGAGCCGAAGCGCGGACCCTTCTCCTGGCCAAGCAGCACCTGATAGAGCATGTTGAACCAGTCGAGCGAGACGCCGGGCCGGCCATCCTTGCCCTTTTTCACCGGATCGAGGAACGGCTCGCGGCGACCGATCTCGTAGACCACGTTCTGGATGTCCTCGGCCGAGGAATCCGACGGCAGGTTCGAGAGCGCATCGCGCAGATCCTGCAGCGCGGCGCGTTCGCTCTCCGTCGGCTCGCGGAACTGCTTTGTCGGCGCGACGAAGTCGCGATAGTAGTTGATGGCATAGCCCACCATCGCGTCGAGCTTCGGATGCGTCGTCGGCGTCACGCCCGGACGGTAGCGGCCGATGAAGCCCCAAAGCGTCTCCGCGTTCTCCGCATTCGATGACGACACCAGCGTCAGCAACAGCTGGAAGGTGACGGGCATGTCGGCCTTGGGCGGCCTGCCGGAATGGATATGCCAGACCGGATTCGCAAGCTGCTGCCGCGCATCCTGGAGGGCAAAACCTTCCAGGAACTGCTGGTAGTCGTCGACATTGCGCGGGATCACGTCGAAGTACAGCCGCTTGGCCGCCTTCGGCTCCCGGTACATGAACAGCGACAGCGATTCCGGCGAGGCGTAGCGCAGCCATTCGTCGATGGTCAGCCCGTTGCCCTTCGACTTCGAGATCTTCTGGCCCTTCTCGTCGAGAAAGAGCTCGTAATTGAAACCTTCGGGCGGTGTGCCACCGAGCGCCGCGCAGATCTTGCCCGAGAGTTTCACCGAGTCGATCAGGTCCTTGCCGGCCATTTCATAGTCGACGCCGAGCGCGAACCAGCGCATCGCCCAGTCCGGCTTCCATTGCAGCTTGCAATGACCGCCGGTGACCGGAAGCGTGACGCGCTCCCCGGTCTCGGGATCGTCGTAAGAAATCGTGCCGGCCTTGGCGTCATGCGCGACGATAGGCACATAAAGCACCTGGCCCGTACGCGGGCAGATCGGCAGGAACGGCGAATAGCTTGCCGCACGCTCCTCGCGCAGGCTCGGCAGCATGATCTGCATCACCTTGTCGAGCCGCTCCAGCATGCGCATCAGTGCCGCATCGAACTTGCCGGATTTGTAGTAGTCGGTCGAACTGGCGAATTCATAGTCGAAGCCAAAGGTGTCGAGGAAAGCCCGCAGTCGCGCGTTATTGTGCGCGCCGAAGCTCGGATGCGTGCCGAAGGGATCGGGCACCGTGGTCAGCGGCTGGCCAAGATGCTTTTCCAGGAGTTCCTTGTTCGGGACGTTGTCCGGCACCTTGCGCAGGCCGTCCATGTCGTCGGAGAAAGCAATCAGCCGCGTCTTGATCTTGTCCTCGGTGAGCACGCGAAAGGCATGCCGCACCATGGTGGTCCGCGCGACCTCGCCGAAGGTGCCGATATGCGGCAGGCCCGAGGGGCCGTAGCCGGTCTCGAACAGCACCTCGTCCTTTGAATTGTCCTTGGGCTTCTTTTTCAGCCGCGCGACAATCGCTTTCGCCTGTTCGAACGGCCAGGCGTTGGATTGTTCGGCAACCGAACGCAGATCGCTCGGGCTGGCTGAAAGTTCGATGGTGGACATTTTGAAAAAGGTTCTCCGAGGGGGATAGAAGCGATCATTATAGCCGTCATTCCGGGATGGTGCGCTAGCACCAGACCCGGAATCTCGAGATTCCGGGTTCGCCTCTTCGAGGCGCCCCGGAATGACTGCGAGCAGTCAGAACGGGCTCACCGAGAAATAGCGCAGCCACAGATCGGTGTAGCGGCCTTTTTCCCAGACCCGGAACAGCGCCCAGTTCAACGCCTGCCTGAGCAGATCGTTGCCCTTGCGCACGGCAATGCCGACACCCTCGCCGAAATAGCGGCCCTCGACAAAGGGCCCGCCCGAGAAGGCGCAGCAATCACCGGAATCGGTGCCGTTGATCCAGAACGCCAGCGAGATACCGTCGCCGAAGATGAAGTCGACCTCGCCGCGGCGGAGTGCCGCGCGAAGCGCCTCGTCGTTGGGATAGGAATGCAACTCGGCATCGGTGAACATGGCCTTCAGATAGGCCTCATGCGCGGAGCCGGAGATGGCGCCGACCTTTTTGCCTTCGAGAAATTCGGGACGGATCTCCGGCATCACCGCATCCTTGCGCGACACGAAGCGCGCCGGCGCGCGGTAATAGGGATCGGTGAAATCGACGCGGGTGCGCAGTTCCGGCGTCACCGCCATCGAGGCGATGATGGCATCGCCCCGGTTGCTCGCGATCGCATCGAGCAGCGTCTCGAAGCGGCGCATCTGGATGGTGCAGGTGACCTTGATCTCCTCGCAGAGCGAGCGGGCGAGGTCGACATTGAAGCCGGCCGGATTGCCGTCGGCGCCGGTGAAGTTGAAGGGCGGATAGTCGGTCTCGGTCAGGAATCGGATCACCGAAATGCGCGACAGGTCCGGCCGCTCCGGCCGCCGCCGCGGGTCCCAGAAGCCGGGCACGGCCTGCGGCGCTCCCTCCACCCTGGGTGTGGGCGCGGCCGGCGACGGCGTCGGGCTCTGGGCCTGCGCGGGCGCCGCGGACAACACCATCGCGAACAGGGCGGCCGCGGCCCAGCCTGCCCGACACCAGGGCGCGGGCGACAAGGATCGGGCGGTGGGCGACGGGGCGGTGCGCAATGGTTTTGCCGGGAATGTCTTGATGTGGAAGGCCTTATAGACCATCCGGCGCGGGATGCGAGCGGCGTTTGGCGTTAACGATCAGCAGGACCGCTCAGAGATACCGCTTCAGATCGGCGGCAGCTTCCTCGGGTTTCCGGTTCAGGTTGAACGGGGAGACGAATTTGCCGTCGCGATCCATCAGATAGATCAGCGCGGTGTGGTCCATGGTGTAGTCGCCGTCCTTCAGCGGAACCTTCTTGGCATAGACCCGGTATTCGGTAATGACCTTCTGGACCGCGGCGGGGTCGCCGGTCAGGCCCTTCAAATGGGGATCGAAGCTCGTCAGATAGTCCTTGATCGCCGCCGCCGTGTCGCGCTCGGGATCGACCGAGATGAAGTAGGCGTTGACGCGGTCGGCATCCTTGCCCATCGCGCGCAGGACCTCGGAAATCTCGAACAGCGAGGTGGGGCAGACATCGGGGCAATGGGTGTAGCCGAAGAAGATCAGGGTCGGCCGGCCCTGCAAGTCCTTGTCCGTGACGGTCGCCCCGCTCTGGTCGGTCAATTGGAACGGCCCGCCGATCGCCGCCGGAGCGGTGACGCCGCGCACCCCGCCCATGGCCCACAGCATGACCAGAAGCCCGATCAAGAGGCTGGCGGTGAAGGCGGTAACGATCACCAGTGGGCGGGCGGCGCGATCCAAGCGGAAATCCCTCTATCAGAAGCAGTTGGCGAAGCCGGTAGCGATGGTCTCAAAAAACACCGCTGTGCCGTAATGGAACCAGAGCGCGGCTGCGGCGGCGAGCAACAGCCCGCCGACACCGGCGCCGCCCCACAGCACAGCCGATCCGAGCCGCTCCCGGGGACGGGACATCGCGAAGGTCGGCTTAAGGCTGGAAAGCGGCGCGGCCATGCTTTCCACTTAGGCCCTGCCGCAAAAGCAAGCAAGCGCGGGAACCGCGCCTGCGATCACGTCATGCTGAGGCTGATTTAGCGCGCCGCCGGCTTGATCGCCGACGCCTGGGCGTCGAGGTAGCAGGGCTTATACAGCGCCTGCAGTTCCTTGCCGCGCAGGAAGATCATGTGCGGGGTGAGGCCGCCGCGCGCCGCGATCCAGCGTTTCACCGGTGATGGATACATCGAATACAGCATCTGGGTCGCCTCGGGATTGGTGATGGCGCGGCCATTGGCGCCAAAATCCCAAGCCGCATGGAAACCGAGGGTCGCATGCGAGGTCACACAGATGCGGCTGCGCGGGATGGCGCCGAGAACGATCGTGCAGGCCGAGGCGCAGAGCCCGTCGATGATGACGGCCTGGCCGGAATTACGCAGGCCCTGATATTTGTCGACGTAGGTCCCGATCCGCCCGCCACGGTCATCCGCGATCCGGACCACAGCGTAGCTAGGCGCCATTGCCACGAGCAAGAGAACGGCCGCCAGCAATCCAGTCGCGAATTTCATGTCCTGCCCCAGTTCAATCGATGTCGAATCTGACTGTCTTGGTTTGGTGATGCGCGATGCAGGGTGTTTCCAGATCAGAATTTTGTCTAGGTAGAGGCGACGCCTCAAAAGAAATTCAAATTAGGTGTTGCAGGCCTGCTGCACTTGCGTCGCTTTTGGAGCACAACTTCGGGGGCGGTCCCAAACTGAAACAGGTTAACGGTTCCTCGCCGTGGTTTCCCGGAGACGAGAAGCCCTTGCGAAAATCGCGGGACCGCCTTGGGGGAACGGTGGCTCCCGGCGCCGCGGCGCGCTAGGTAATGATCCCTATTTCAGCCGGAGAACCCCATGAGCATTCAGCGTTTTGAAACCGGGCCGCGCATGAGCCAGGCCGTCGTACACGGCAACACCGTCTATCTCGCCGGTGTCGTCGCCAACACGGCCAAGGGCGACAGCGTCACCAAGCAGACCCAGGAAATCCTCTCGATCATCGATGGCCATCTGGCGAAGGCCGGCAGCGACAAATCCAAATTGTTGTCGGCGACGATCTACATCACCGACATGAAGAACTTCGCCGAGATGAACGCGGTGTGGGACGCCTGGGTATCGCCCGGCAACACGCCGGCGCGCGCCACCGTCGAGGCGAAGCTGGCGGCGCCGCCATATCTCGTCGAGATCATGGTGATTGCGGCGAAGTAAGCCGCCTCGCACGCCGAGACGCGTAGTCGCCTGCCCCGGTTGCAAACGCAATCCGGGGCAGTTTTCATTCGTCTCTCACGCGCTGATCCGTGCGTCCGCTGCGCCGTCGACATCGGCCTGCAGCCAGAGGGCGATCCGACGCCAGGAATGGCTCAAAACCCTGCGTCCCATGAAAAGGCTGAGGTGATCGCAAGGGTCGGCGACACGCTCCACCCGCACCGATTGCGCGCCCAACAGCGGTACGGCTGCGAACGCCTGCTCGCCCGGCACAATGACATCGCTCTCGCCGGCCAGCACGAAGACAGGCACCTTCACCGCGGCGAGATCGATCAGGCGACCGAGCGCGACGAAGTGTCCCTTGGCGATCCGGTTCTCACGAAAGATCCAGTCGGTGGTCTCGAGATAGTAAGTTCCCGGCAGATCCACCGTCTCGCGATCCCAGCGGCCAAAGCGATCGAGCAGCGCCCTGGCTTCGTCCGAACCGTCGCCGAGATCCCTTTGCAGCGCCGCTTCCACGTCATGCAGACCGAGCGGAACGCTCCAGAACTGCCGCATGTATTTGCCGCTCACGATTCCATCACCCTGGCGCACCAGATGGTCGAGGGCCTGCTGCGGAAGGGAGGCCGCTATCCTGGATATGTCCGACGACACCGAGACGTCGATAGGGCTGCCTGCGAGCACGAGCCGCCGCACCTTACCGGGAAAGCGAGCGGCATAGACGAGCGACAGCCATCCGCCCTGGCACAGGCCGACGAGATCGACCGGCGGGCCGATCTCATCGATCGCCACGTTGAGATCGGCGAGATAATTATCGATCGACAAATAGCGCATCTCCGGCGTGGCCGAGCGCCAATCGGTGAGGTAGATGCGGTTCACGCCGGCCTTTTGCAGCGCCTCCACCAGGCTGTGGCCCGGTGCAAAATCGGCGACCAGCGTACCGTGCAGCGCATAGGGAGCGCAGACGAGAAGCGGTTGCCCGGCGCCGCCGCGCGAAAAATCCCGCAAGCGCATCGACGGGAGCCGCAGCGCGATCACGTTCGGCGTCGTCCAGGCAAGCGCCGGCTGGTCTGACGCGCGGGAGGGCGTGGGCTCGCGCTCGTCGAACCATTGCGAATAGGCATTCAGCGCTAATCTTGTGGCCTCCAGCGGCCACAGCCAGACCTGACTCGCCCAGTCCTCGCAGGCATTGAGGTCCGGCTTCTTCGCCGTTTCAGTCAAGCCGATTCACCGATTGATCGCGATCAGGCGGATTTGCCGTGATCAAGAACCGTCGATTTTACGGCGCTCGTTCTACGCTAATTCCGGCAGCGACCCCAGCCCGATCGATGTTCACGCTCTCACAATTGCGGGACGGCGCGGCCGTAAGCCGCGCCGTCGGGGTTTACGCCGCACGTGCAGCATTCTTTTCCGCAGCTAGTTTCCGCGAGAACAACCAGCGGAAATAGGTCAGAGGCGCGTCTGCGCCGATGGCGAGCAATTGGTAGTTCGGATCGGCATCGAACACTTTCTGCTGCGCCTCGATGATGTCCTTGTCTTCGTTGAATCCTTCTTCGAGCGAGTGTCGCAGCGACAGCGCGATATTCGGGTTGCCGATGTCGAAATCGTGCAGATAGTTCCAGAAGAAGTGGGTGGAGCCGCGCGTCTCCGGCGTCATGAACTGTGCATTGCGGTATGACCGCGTGCCCGGGACCTGAATGCCGTTCTCCACGCCCTGCCCCGCGGGAGCGAACGTGGTATCGAGCGTGAAGATGCCCGGAACGATCATCCGGCCGATGTTGCGGCGGTCGACCTTGTCGGTTTTGTTCGCAATGACCTTCTTGTGGTACGGCGGCGGCTCGGCGCCCATGTGCCAGCGCTCGACGCGGAAGCCGTCTTCCAGTTTCTCGATCGCAACCGGCTTGGTCTTGTAGGCATATTCCTCGGAGCCGCCGAGCGTATTGGTGTGCACGAAGGCGAGATGGGCGAAGTCGGAGAGGTTGTCGACGATCAGGAGCCAGTTCGCCTTGTAGTGCATATAGCCCGGCATGCCGCGCCATTTCGGGTCCTCGAGCGGCGGATAATCCAGGATCAGTTCTGGATCGGCGTTCTCGGGATCGCCGGTCCAGATGAAGATCAGGTTGTAGCGTTCGACCACGGGATAGGAGCGCACGCCGAGCTTTGGCGGGATGTTGTCCTGGCCAGGAATCTGGATGCATCTGCCGTCGGCTGAAAACTTCATGCCGTGATACATGCAGCGGATATCGTCGCCCTCGACGCGACCCATCGACAACGGCGCCGCGCGATGGCAGCAGCGGTCGTCGAGCGCGACCACCTTTCCGCTCGCGCCGCGATAGAGCACGATCGGCTTCTCAAGAATCGTGCGCGCCAGCTTCTTGCCGTCGATCAATTCGTGATTCCAGGCCGCGACGTACCAGGAATTGTAGAGAAAGATTCCGTCGTCGTTCATGTCACCCTCCCCGTTGGATTTGTTCTAATTTCTAGGCCATCGGCATTTTCCGGAGAACGGATTTTGTCTGGACACACTGTTCCGGCGTATGGACAATCGATCGATGGACTGGCGTGATTGGGAGCTGTTTTGCGAGGTGGTTCAGCACGGCGGCTTCACCGCCGCATCGCGCGTGCTCGGACATCCCAAATCCAGCCTCAGTGCTGCGGTGCAGCGGCTGGAAGGCCAGCTCGGCCTGCGGTTGATCGAGCGCACCACGCGTCATTTGCGCCTGACCGACGCCGGCGAGACCATCTACCGGCGCGTCCAGCCGCTGTTCATCGCGCTGCACGACACCAAGAGCGAAGCACTCGCCATGAGCAGTGCGGTCGCGGGCACGCTGCGCATCAAATCGCCCTACGAGTTCGGCGCGCATCATGCAGGCCCCGTCGCCTGTGAGCTGATGGCGCGTCATCCCGATCTCACCATCCGCATCGATGTCGAACACGAGATCGTCAATCCCGTGGCCGAGAACTATGACATCGTGTTCGCGATGCTGGAGGCGCCCCTGCCCTCCGCCGGGATCGTGATCAGGCGCGTCTTCACCCTGGAGCGCGGGCTGTTCGCGGCACCGTCGCTGCTGAAGCGCTTTGGTGAGCCGCGCACGCTGGAAGACCTCGCCGGACTTCCGTTGCTCGCCGGCCCCAATGACACGGCCTGGGCGATCACGCCGCCCGGCGGCAGGACCGAGCAGCTTGCCGTGGAGAAGGCCAAACTGGTCAGCTCGAATGCCCATATCCGCTTGCAGGCGGCGCTGGCGGGCCATGGCGCGCTCAGGGTGACCGCCAGCTTCACGCGGGCGGCGGTTGAGGCCGGCTCGCTCAAGCGGCTGTTGCCTGACCATGTCTGCGAGCCGCTTTCCGTGCATGCACTGCTGCCCGCACGCCAGTTCGTGCCGGCCAAGGTCCGGAGCTTCCTGGATGCGCTGGAGATCCATGCGCATGGCAGTGCGGCGCAGCAAGCCGAGCCACTGCCAGGCTGATCAATTCCTCACCGATTTCCGGGAACCTCGGCGTTCCCAACGCATCCAAGTCTCAGATCCGCTAGAATCGAGGCTGCCATGCCAAGCGCCACCGCCCCCCGGACCGCGCCGATCGGCGCCGCCGACGTCGAGCTCGTCCAGCGCGCGCTCGCCCGCGACGAGGTGGCCGTGCGCGCGATCATCAGGGCCAACAACCGCCGGCTCTACCGGCTCGCCCGCGGCATCCTGCGCAACGACAACGAGGCCGAGGACGTGGTCCAGGACACCTATGTCCGCGCCTTCACGCATCTGGCCGATTTCCGCGGCGATTCCAGCCTGTCCACCTGGCTGTCGCGGATCGCGATCAACGAGGCGCTCGGCCGGCTGCGCCGCGAGCGGCCTGCCGTCGAACTATCGTCGTTGCCACATGGCACGCTGGAAGCGCAGATCATCCAGTTTCCCCTGATGTCCGCGGCGGACGATCCGGAAAAGTCCATGGCACAACGCGAAATCCAGCACGTCGTCGAGGGCGCGATCGATGAATTGCCCGAACCGTTCCGCATCGTCTTCATCACGCGCGTGGTCGAAGGCATGAATGTGGAGGAGACGGCCGAAATCCTCAGCCTGAAGCCGGAGACGGTGAAGACGCGTCTTCATCGCGCCCGCGCCATGCTGCGCGACAATGTCGAGAAGAAGATCGGCCCGGTCATCATGGATGCCTTTCCGTTCGCCGGCCGTCGCTGCGACCGCCTGACCGACGCTGTCTTGAAACGGCTCGGTTACATTTAATTTTTCCGGGAACCTCGAGCATCCTCGACCATCCAACTCCTGTGCAACCGTTCGCGCCGATACGGCGCCACAGGAGGGTCAAAGATGTTTATTCGATGGGGTGCGGCGATCGCCGCCATGATGCTTTTGAGCAGCCCGGCGCTTGCGGCAGGCGCCAAGCTCACCGATCCGCAGATCGCTCATATCGCCTATACCGCAGGCGTGATCGATATCACGGCTGCCAAGCAGGCGTTGACCAAGGCCAGCAACAAGGACGTCAAGGCGTTCGCGGAAGACATGGTCCGCGACCATGAGGCCGTGAACAAGCAGGCCAGCCCCATGCCGAGAAAGCCTCCGGCGTCATCAGCGATTTCACTGATATGACCGAGCCGAAACCCAGGAGCAGTCCGATCGGGATGGCAAAGCCCACCCACGCGCTCCAGAAGGCACGGAAGCGCGAGCGTGCCGCCTGCTCTGCGACCCAGGTCGCGGCGGTACCGAACTCGGCGCCGAAGCTGATGCCTTGCGCCAGCCGAAACAGGATCAGAAGCACGGGCGCGATCACGCCTATGGTGTCGTAGCTCGGCGTGAGCCCGATCAGGAGTGTGCTGACGCCCATCAATACCAGCGCATAGACCAGCGCATCCCTGCGGCCATAACGGTCGGCGAGATGACCGAACAGATAGGCTCCGATCGGACGGATGATGATGCCTATGCCGTAAATGCTGATGGCCGCCGCTGCGGCCGCCAGCTTTGGGAGCCTGAAGAAGACGTCGCCCCAGATCGTCGCGGCAATCACGCCCGTGACCAGGAAGTCATACTGTTCGATGACGGAGCCAACGATGCTGGCGAGCGCCACCTTGTAAATTCCCCTCCAGGTCGGGCTCTGGACTTCGCGATCGTCAGCCAATTCTCGGGACCTCAAATGCTTGTCGCGGATCGGCAAGCGTCAACACAATGGACACGCGATTCAACACCGCGCAAATTCCTGGTTCCTGTCGCCGGACACTCCATACGCGTGCCTTACGCCGCGGCCTGGGACTGGTTCCTGCGCCAGTTGATCAGGCCGCCGGCCAGGATCACGTCGATCTGCAACGCCGTGAGGCCGTGGCGCGTCCGCACCGGCCCGCGGCAATCGAGGATGATGTCCTCGCCACTCCTGAGCGCGCGGCGTAAATTGTCGACACGCAAAACGTCGTCCTTTCGCAGCCGGTCGTAGTCGGCCTCGTTGACGAAGCTCAGGGGGCAGAACGCCGTAATTGATGAGGTTCTGGCGGTGAATGCGCGCAAAGCTCTTCGCCAGCACCACCCTGAGGCCCAGGTTTCGCGGCGCCGCCGCGGCATGCTCGCGCGAAGAGCCCTGGCCATAGTTGCGGCCTGCGACGACGGCATGGCCGCTACGCGCCGAACGCGCACGCTCGACATAGCTCCGATCGATGCGCTCAAAGGTGAAATCGCTGATTTTCTGGATGTTCGAGCGATAGGGAAGGACCCTTGCGCCGGCCGGCAGAATCTCATCCGTCGAAACATCATCATCCATCTTCAAAAGGATCGGCACCGCGAGCTGGTCGGGCAGCGGATCGAAATGCGGCAGAGAACGGATGTTCGCCCCTTTGACGAGCTGGACTGTTCGGGCCTGCTCGGCCGCAAGCGGGGCCTCGAGCAGCTTCTCATTCACCTTTAGCCGGATCGGATCGTTGAGCTTTGGACAGGTCCTTACCAGCGTTCGGGGATCGGTAATTTGGCCGGCGAGCGCCGAGGCGGCAGCAGTCTCCGGCGAGCAGAGAAATACCGCGTCCTCCTCGGTGCCCGAGCGGCCGGGAAAATTGCGCGGCGTGGTGCGGAGCGAATTACGCCCCGCCGCGGGCGCCTGGCCCATGCCGATGCAGCCGTTGCAACCGGTCTGGTGGATGCGCGCGCCCGCTGCGACCAGCGCGCCGAGACGGCCGTCGACGATCAAGGCCTCCAGCGTCTCACGGGACGTCGGATTCACGTCGAAAGACACGTTGGCAGGAACGTGGCCGCCGCGAACGATTTCGGCGGCGACCGCGAAGTCGCGCCAACCGGGATTCGCGGAGGATCCAATATAGGCCTGATAGATCGGCTTGCCCGCGACTTCACTCACCTTGACGACATTGCCAGGGCTCGATGGCGTCGCGATCAGCGGCTCGAGTTTCGACAGATCGATCGAATCCTCGTCGTCGTAGCGGCATCCGCTGTCGGCGGCGAGCTCCAGCCAGTCACGCTGCCGGCCGTTGGCCTCGAGAAAGCGGCGCGTCCTTCCGTCGGAAGGAAACACCGTCGTGGTCGCCCCGAGCTCGGCGCCCATATTGGCAATCACGTGCCTGTCCATTGCGGACAATGAGTTCAGGCCGGGGCCGAAATATTCGATCACCTTGCCGACACCGCCGGCGACGCCGCGGCGTCGCAGCATCTCGAGGATGACATCCTTGGCGCTTGACCCAGGCCGGCAGTTCGCCTGTGAGGCTGACGCCCAATACCGCCGGCATGGCGGTGCGAAGCGGTTCGCCGCTCATCGCAAGCGCAACGTCAAGACCGCCGGCTCCGATCGCCAGCATTCCCAGCGCGCCGGCCGCGGGCGTGTGACTGTCGGCGCCCAGCAGGGATTTGCCGGGCCTGCCGAAGCGCTGCATGTGCACGACATGACTGATGCCGTTGCCGGCGCGCGAGTACCACAAGCCAAAGCGGCGACAGGCGCTCTCCAGGAAAAGATGATCGTCCGCGTTCAGATGATCGACCTGCAACAGGTTGTGATCGACATATTGCGCGCTGAGTTCGCAACGGATTCGATCGAGGCCGATCGCTTCCAGCGCCAGCATCACCAGCGTTCCGGTCGCATCCTGGGTGAGCGTCTGATCGATGTCGATCGAGATCGGCTCGCCTGGACGCATCTGTCCGTCAACAAGGTGGGCCGAGATCAGTTTCTGAGTGACATTGTCTGGCATATCGACAGCCTCTCAGACTGCGATGTCCCCGCTTCTCGTCAGTTTTGGATATTGATCTTCAGGTGTGACACCTGAGGCCAACATATCTGAGGCAATGCGCGCTGGCGCATTTCGTTCCGATCGGAAAGCCGAGCCAATATCAGCCTGACGCCGAGATTCACGGCACACGACTATTTTACCGGGTGTTGATTATGATTTTGTACCGATTTCAAGAATATTTCAAATGACGGCTGGTGTGAGGACAGGATCCGATGGATTCGGTGGGTGGCGTCAACCTGATGCGCGTGCGCGACGGGCGCATCGTCGAGGCCCATGGCCATGTGACGGGCAAGTGATGCGCCGAGGTCAGGCGATCGCCTTCTCCATCGCAAGCTCGGCCTTCAGGCTCTCGATATCGCGATAGATCGAGGCCACTGCCAGCACGCGTCCCTTGCTCTTGTAGCGCAGCAAGCAGTCGCGGGCCCTGATGTCGCCGTCTATGGCAATCTCGTCCCATTTCTCGGCGTGACCGACATAGTTGATCGGCACATCATAGTGCTGGCTCCAGAAGAACGGCACAGCATCGAACGCCTGGCGCAGGCCCAGCATGTTGCGCGCGGCGGTCTGGCCCTGGCGCTGGGCCACCACCCAATGTTCGACGCGGATGTTTTCCTTCGAATGCGCATCGGGCCAGCGCGCGATGTCGCCGGCGGCCAGGATGCCGGGCGCGCTGGTTTCGAGATAGGCATTGACGGTGACGCCGCGGTCGATCGCCAGCCCGGCCTGTTCGGCCAGCGCGAGCCGCGGACGCACGCCGACGCCGACGACCACCAGGTCTCCGTCCAGCGTGCCGCCGCTTTTCAGCGTCGCCTTCTTGCCGTCGATGGCGACAACGGTATCGCCGAGATGGAAGATCACGCCGTGCTCCTCGTGGAGCGCGCGGACGAAGTCGCCCATGTCCGGCCCCAGGATGCGCTCCATCGGCCGCTGTTCGGGCGCAACGACATGCACCTCGATCCCTCGTGCGCGCAGCGCCGCGGCGGCTTCGAGCCCGATGAAGCTCGCGCCGATCACGACCGCGCGCCTGGCACCCTTTGCATTCTCGATGATGGCGCGGCTGTCCGCGAGTGAGCGCAAGGTGTGGACGTGGGGCTGGTCAGCGCCCGGAATCGGCAGCTTCACCGGGTCGGCGCCCGTTGCCAGCAACAGGCGGTCGTAGGCCAGGGTCTTGCCGTCGCCAAGCACGACATGGCCGGCCTTGGCGTCGATCGAGGTAACGGAGGTCGAGAGCCGAAGATTGATCCGGGACTCGGCATAGAAATCGTCCGGACGCAGCGGCACCCATTCTTCGGGCGCGCTGCCGGCGAGATAATCCTTTGAAAGGTTGGGCCGGTCGACCGGCGACGTCCTGTCGTCGCTCAGCATGGTGAGCTCGCCGCCATAACCGTCGCGCCTGAGCATCTCGGCCGCGGCGAAGCCTGCCGCGCCGCCGCCAATGATCACGATCCGGCGCGGCGCATCCGCCGGCGCCTTTTTCGCCGGTTGCGGCTGATCGAGCCTCTCGCGCACGAAGATGCGGCCACCCTCCCGCTCCACCTTCCAGACGGCGAGCGGCGAGAGCGCCGGGGCACGCACCGCCTCGCCCGTGCGCAGATCGAAACAGGCGTGGTGCCAGGGACAGCGGACGCTCGCGCCCGTAACGAGGCCATCGGCGAGCGGTCCGTGATAATGGCTGCAATGCGCATCGATCGCGAAGATCTCCGATCCGGAACGCACCAGCAGCACGTCCTGATCACCGACATGGCCAAGCAGCATATCGTTCTTGAAATCGCTCTCGCCGATGCCGAGCGCGAGATCGGGACCGGCAGGCGGGCTTTGCTCTTCGGCCATCTCTGTATCCTCCCTCCGCGGCAGCTTACATGATGTCACGGGAAAATCTGCCGGACATCAAAGCGCAGTGCCAAGATCGGTTCCGTTTTGTTCGCGCAAGCCCCGGACAGTGCTCGACCCAACCGAGCAAGCGAATCCAAACAGGCGCCGTTATTCCATAGTCGATGACCTCCTTCCTAAAAGCCTTCATTTTCGGAAAAAATCTCACCGATGTCTTGCCGCCCGTCGAGCACTCGTACGATCTCTGGCCCGTGATCCCTCAGGCGATAGAACACGACATGAGGAGTTGCAGTGAGCTAGCGGAGCCCCGGCCGAATTTCAGCTCGTGATCGTCCCGCGAGGGGGAAGTCTTCGATCGCTGCGACCACTTGGGCGATTTCACGCAAGATCTTGTTGGCCGTACTGCGTCCCGCGACGTCAGCGTAGTAATCCCAAAGATGGTCAATATCGCTAAGGGCTTCCGGCGACCAAAGGACCGACCTATTCACCGCTATGTTTCGAATTCTTGCGGCGCAAGAAGTCTTCCATGCTCAAGGGGCGTCCCTCACCTGCATCCAATGAGTGCATGCCCTTGTCTATCTCGCCACGAAGCACGTTGAGCTTTTCGAGATGCGAAAGCAATTTGCGGCCGATCTGTTCCTGATCGGCAGCCGGCAACTGGGAAAGTCGTGCAATGGCTTGTTCGAGCGTTCTAACCATCGACGGAACCTAGCACATCCAGCGGGCAAAATTTGGAGCGGGCGAAGGGAATCGAACCCTCGTATGCAGCTTGGGAAGCTGCCGTTCTACCATTGAACTACGCCCGCGATCTCAAGGACCCAAACTGGATCCATGATCCGGCGTCTCGCCGCCCGTGGCCGGCGAGACGACCGGCGGACCATAGCCTGCGCCGGTCGCTTGCTGCAAGACCCTCGTCGGCTTGAGATCGAGACCGCCGCAACGACGCCACGGTTTAAGCGGTAACCTCCACATCGGCACGTCCCTTTCCGCCGGTTGACTTCCGGGATGCGAATGAGGGGCGCCGCCGCCTCAGTGTTAAACGATGTAAACGATCCGACGGAAAGCGGCGGAGCCGGTACGGTGCAAGGTCGTGAAAATTTCCCGGTTCACGGCGGGAAGCGCTCAGCTTCGAAGGATCGAGCGAACGGTGTAGCCTGGTGGGATCAGGCCAGCGAAACTTACAGGACCCGCGCCATGTTTCGTTCCACGCACGCTTTACCCATCCTGGCTTTCATCGGGGTTCTCTTCGGCCTCACATCCGCTTGCTCCGGCGCGCCGGACGCACAGGCGGTTGGCCTCGAGGTCGACGATTTCATCTATCTCGATACGTCGGGCGAACCCACCGACCAGACGGCGGCGCATGAAGCGCGGCTGCGGGCTTTCATGACCGCGCTCAGACACGACATCGAAGCGGACGGCCAGTATCATCTTGTCCCCTCCTCTTGTGCCGCATCCTGCACCTTCAACGGATCGATGACGTCCGAGCGGCTTCGCGCCGCCTCAAAAGCCGGTGCGAACCTGCTGATCATCGGAATCATTCGGAAGACGAGCACCCTTGTGCAATGGGCAAGGGTGCGTGTGATCGACGTCGAGGCCGGGCGCGTCGCGTTCGAAAGGCTCTACACCTTTCGTGGCGACAACGACGAGGCATGGCGGCGTGCGGAAGCTTTTATATCGCAGGACATCCGAGAGAAGGCGGCGAACTCGCCGCCGTCATCAGGGATCGCAGCGTCCGAACCAACAAAGCTTGCGATCTTCGCTTTCGAGCTCGAAGATGCCAGCGCCGCCGCTCCCGCGAACGGCGCGACCGCAACCGACGCCGCCGACGCTGCCGAACTCGCCAAGACCACCGATGCGGTCCGGCAGCTTTTTGCCCAATCTCCCCGATACCGCCTCATCGAGGTCGGCGCGGCGAATGCGGACGCCGCGAAGGCCCATGATCTGCGCAACTGCGACGGCTGCGATGCCAAGATCGCGCTGAGCCTCGGTGCGGATCAATCGTTGATCGGCATCGTCAGACGCATCAGCCGCACGGAATACACGATCCGAATTCAGCTCCGTGAAACCCGGACCGGAGCCGTTGTGGGCGGTGCCGACAGCGGGCTTCGGATGGGCGCCAACTATTCCTGGAGCCGGGGCGCCGTCCGCTTGATCAGCGACAAGATGCTCCATACGCAGCCGCCGCAATGATCCCGGCGTGCTCTTGCCCCTGCTTTCCACACACTCCACCGTCTGAACCGCCAGATTCCAAGTGCGCGCGTTTATGACAGTGTTATCATGCGTCCGGGCTGGGGTGGCGTTATGGGGCGCAGTTACGCGATCTTTGACACCGGCATTGGGCGTTGCGGCATTGTCTGGAGCGATGCCGGCATCGTTGCCGTGCAATTGCCGGAAGCCCGCGAAATCGAGACCAGACGGCGGCTGTTCAAGCTTGATCCCGAGGCGCGCGAGCAGCGCCCACCGGCCATGGTCGAAATCGCAATCGAGGGCATCACCGCGCAGCTGCGCGGCCGGTTGAGCGACTTTTCCGAAATATCCCTCGACATGGCTGATATCAACGCCTTCAGCCAGCGCGTCTACGATTTCGTGCGAACCATTCCGCGCGGCGAAACCCGCACCTATAACGAGGTCGCGGCCGCCCTTCGCCGCACCGGCGGCGAGCGTTCCGTGGCGCAGGCGATCGGCAAGAACCCATTCATGATCATCGTGCCCTGCCACCGCGTGCTGGAGGCCGGCTACTACGCCGACAAGAATTCGCCCTTTGGCGGCACCATCTCCAAGCGGCATCTGCTGTCGATCGAAGGCAACCGCCCGATGGCCAGCAAAACCCTGTTCGATGTGCTGCTGCCCGTTGCCCCGCCGCGCGCCCCTAACTAGATTTGGGGCATGAGCTCCATCCCGCTGCTGCAGCGCCCGACCATCACGGTGTCCGATTTCCGCTGTTCGGCGGTGCCGGACGAAAAGCCGTTCACGGAGCTGCATCGCTGCCATTCCATCTCCTTCGTCCGCAAGGGCAGTTTCGGCTATCACAGCCGCGGCAGGTCGCATGACCTCGTCGCGGGTTCGCTGTTGATCGGGAGCCCCGGCACCGAGTTCGTCTGCACCCACGACCATATCTGCGGCGACGAATGCCTGTCGTTCTTCTTCGAGCCGGAGCTGGTCGAGGCCATCGGCGACCGCGCCGAGGCCTGGCAGGTCGGCGCCACGCCGCCGCTTGCGGAATTGATGGTGCTTGGCGAGCTGGCCCAGGCGGCCGCTGACGGACAAAGCGATATTGGCCTCGATGAGGTCGGGCATCTGATCGCGCAGCGCCTGATCGAGGTGGTTTCGGGGAAGGCCAAGAAGCAGGCCGGCGTCACGGCGCGGGACCGCCGCCGCGCGGTGGAAGCGGCGCTCTGGATCGACGCCCACTCGCATCGCGAGATCGAACTGGAGGATATCGCGCGGCAGGCCGGTGTCAGCCCGTTCCATTTCCTGCGGCTGTTTTCCGGCGCACTTGGCGTCACACCACACCAATATCTGTTGCGCTCGCGGTTGCGGCGCGCGGCAAGGCTGCTGGCCGACGATGACAAAGCCGTGACCGATATCGCCTATGACGTCGGCTTCAACGACCTCTCCAATTTCGTTCGCACGTTCCATCGCGCCGCCGGCGTGTCGCCGCTCAAGTTCCGGCAGGCTTCCAGGGGCGAGCGCAAGATTTTCCAAGAACGTCTCGCCCTGCATTAGCTAAGTGATCTCCACATCGCGCGACCATCGCGCCGCAATTGGAGATCACCATGTACGACCATATCGGATTGAAAGTCGGCAACCTCGACGCCGCCGTACGCTTCTACACCGCGGCGCTGGCGCCGCTTGGATTCGTCCTGTGCTCGAAGGACGAGAACGGCGCGGGATTTGGGCCGAAGGGCGAGCCGGCGCTGTGGCTCTATCTGCAGAAGGGCCTCAAGAACACCGGCGCGCATGTCGCCTTCCGCGCGCCGGACCATGCCGCGATCCAGAAATTCCATGCCGAAGGGCTGAAAGCCGGCGGCCGCGACAATGGCGAAGCCGGCCACCGGCACGACTACAGCCCGACCTATTACGCGGCGTTCCTGCTCGATCCCGACGGCAACAATGTCGAGGCAGTGTCTACGTAAGGTG
>Ga0153954_1000552_pt1 | contig 28853 bp, 20 predicted proteins | sample TSFL038MetaG_FD_102277 | JGI IMG/M metagenome (GOLD analysis project Ga0153954, IMG submission 102277) | Attine ant fungus gardens microbial communities from Florida, USA - TSFL038 MetaG | ecosystem: Host-associated > Fungi > Mycelium > Unclassified | place: USA: Florida, Wekiwa Springs State... | reverse complement strand
TCAATGATACCTGGCATGAGCGCATGCTCCACAGTTCAACTGCGCCAGGGGAAAAAGAGGTGAAATCGAGTCCGGCTACCCTGTTTTTACTGCTTTCAGCCGCAATTTGCAAAACTCCAGTCATTAGAAATGATTTGGTGACATCAGTCCTTCTTTTCAGGAAGAGCCGACTCATCCTTCTGCTCCTTAAGGAGTGTCGTTATGGCCTTCTCAAGAAGTTCAGGGCGTAAGACATGCTTGTAGCGGATCACCCCGTGGTGGTCGAGCAGATAGAGATCGACCTGGACGGTCCATGCCGTCTGAATCGGGCCGGGCTTGGCGTTCTGGTCCTGATCCCACCAAAATCTCGCTGGCAGTCCGCTGGATTTGAGCAGCGACTTGAACGCTTGGAGGTCGGTCCTGGGTCCGGGGCTACCGGTCGAAACTCCCAGTAAGGTGAAGCGATCGTCCGCGTGGCGAGCAGCCACCTTGCGAACGTATTCAATCACGGGCGCCGGTTGGTTGTTCACAGGGCTCTGAAGTTGGGTGGGGCCGCAAAAATAGAGAGCAACCACCCGGCCTCGGTAGTGGCTGAGTTTCATGGGCCTACCATCGAGATCAACGCCCGCGATTTCTGGTGCCGGCTGGCCGATTCCCAGGTGTTGAAGCACGTGAAGATGGATCTGAGCCGCAGCGCCGAGAGTCTCGGGCCGTCCTGGGAGCAGCCGGTCGGCAGGCTGGTTGACGGCGACATTGCCAAACTCCTTGGCCGCCCTCTGGTACAAAGATTCGGCCTCTCGCTCCAGGGCGTGTGGGTCCAACTTGTTGAGTCGCTCGTTGTAATCGTGGCCCCAACTCTCCTTCTGAATCGGCACACCCTCTTTGGCCAACTGCGCGGGATCGAACAACCTGCTGAGTCGGATAAAAGACGCTTGGCCTTCGAGAAATTGGGCGAGGTAGTAACATGCGAGGCCTTGGATTTGCCGGTCCGGGTTCTTTGCGAGAGCGCCTCGGAAGAGCCGCTCGGTGGCCACTGATCCCGCCATGTTCGTCAGCCGATGGTTGAACAAGGGCTCGATCTTATCGCTCCGGATATGATCTCGGGCAATCATCTCTTTCGCTCGCTCGGCCATCGAGCCGTACGGAAGGTTGGTTACGATCCAGATCAGTCCTTCCTCCGCGGCAGCCGTTCCCGGTTCTTGCTCGGCCAGTTGAAGGAGCGCACCCGCGTAGGACGCGGTGTTCGGCGCCTGCGAACGTAACGCTTTGGCCTCGTCGGGCGTCTTTACCTTCCGGGCGGCTTCGCGAAATGTTTCGATTTCTTTCTCATAATCACGTAGGAGAGCTTTGGCATTCTCCTGGACGCGGAGGCGATTCTGCTCGATCACCTCCGATGACGGACGAGCATCGGCCTGCGGTGGAGGAGACTGAGCAGCCGGCGGGCTGGAATCGGGTTTCTGAGCGTTGCGCTGCACCTTCGAATCGCCGGGGGCGGGTTTGTCGCCTTGCCCGAGCGTGGCGTAGGCCCCTACCCCAGCTCCTGCGGTCACAAGCCCGGCGAACAGTACGGTCGTTGTCAGCATGGTCAGCCTCGTCGTCAGCATCGTTCTCAAGGCCCCGTCCATCAGGACGACAGCCTCGTCCGAGACGAGTGTGGTTAGAGCGTTTTTGCCGAGGGTAATCCGGAGTGCGCCGCGGACTGTGGCGTCAATTAACGCGGACGGAACGGAGGTTGACGGCACGATTGATTCCATCACGGAAATCGATCCCGAACTCGACAAACCGGCTGGGATCGCTGCCGGAGCAACACCTCGCCTGATTAGACGTGACCGCAACCGTTCACGTGCTGTCGCCAGGCGGCTCCGGATCGTACCGACGGGGCAGGCCAACTGGTCGGCTGCCATCTCGTGGGTTGATCCTTCGAGATAGCACAGCACGACCACCTCGCGAAATCGATTGGGTAAACGACCGATCTCTTCATGGAGTACGCGGGCGGAATCGTCGTCGAGGAGCGCGTCCGAACTCTTTGGAACGGATGTCGGCGGTATCATTTCTGTTCGCCTCCGCTCATGGCGTTTTCGCCGCCCTGCTCGCGACCGCGCGCAGTTCGACACGCGTAATGCCACGCCGTGCAACCACGATCCGACCGAAGCGCCGCGCCGGATGGACCGTGCCCGCGTCGCCAGAACCAGGAACGTCGCCTGAAACGCATCCTCGGACTCATGCCGATCGTCCAGCACCGCGCAGCAGACTCGCCAGACCATCGCGCCGTGCCGTGCGACCAGGGTCGCGAATGCCAATTCCTCGGCCTCGCTGACCTTGTCGCGTCGCTCCGCAAACCGGCTGAGGAGTTCGGCATCGCTCAGTCCGTTGAGACTACCTGACTTCAAGAGCGTCGATATGTACGAAGGCGCGACGCTCGACGGTGCTCTGGCCACAATGTGGGCCTCCCGACGACCATGATTTGCCGTTAACCAAGGGTAGTGTCACGCGCGGCGGCCACCAATCGAACTTTTTGCCAAGTTGGCCGGACTGATTCTAACGGCCGCGGGCAAACTGACGCCGAGCGACCGCATCGGTCGCTCGCCCTGACCGTCGGGGTGACTCCTGCCGAACACGGTCGTAGCATGCGGGTAGGACAGTGCTTCGCACTCCCCATTGCCGCCTGGCTGCTCTCGCGGAGCTTTCGCCACGATCCGCGGTGGCATCGACTTTTGGGCCTCTCATTCACACTCGCCTTGGCGATGACCGCCAGCCTCATCGCCTTCGCCATCTTCCTGGCCCTCGGTGTTCGTGAAGGACGGCACTCCCAGGTTGTTGGGCTTCAACGAGAGGATCTTGTTTGCGGTTAACAGCGGATGGCTGTGCGTTATCGCGTTCGCACTGCTACGAGGAGGAGCGAGAGGAACTTCGGATGAATCAGTTGATCAAACACTTTAAAATAGTGATCGTGTATAAAAATTGCAATAATAGTATGTACTGAAGTAAATCTGAAAAATTTGGGAGGTTCCTCGATCATTCTTGATTCTACCTGCCGGCCATGCGACCCTTGGCTGTCGGATTCTAAGTGCCCTGTTACCGTCAGGAACAAGACTTGGAGATGCCGATAAGTCTTGTTCCTAAATATTTCTTAAGAGAAGGGGTTGGGAACTTGGATGACCAAGATCGACGGTCCGTACTCAAAGCCTCGGCTTTTGGCGGTATCGCGGCCCTTTTCGCGGCTCTTGAGGCGAATGCTCAGACTGAACCTTCTGGTGGTCAGATCTCTCCTCGACTCCTGGATAATCATGTCCAGGGAGGTTTCGTGAAGAAGGCCGCCAAAGGAAGCGTGACTGTCAGGATGCAGCCAGGCTTTACAACCATCCCTGTGGTCATTCTGACTCCGTATTGGTTCAAGGGTCCCAAAGCCGTAACCTCCATCGAAACACTCACCAACGTCACCGGCAAGGAATTTACGTTCACGAGCGATAACGCTGACCCCGACTACTACGTCATGTGGATGGCGATTGGCCTGGGAGGAGGGGCTTAGGCCAGATAAGGGTGCTTGGGGTGGGTCTACTCAAGCCCCCGATCCTCACCGAGCACAAGAGGACTGAGGGCAAGAAAGCGAGAGACTGTTCGCTAACGATCAGACTGAGATCGCCTTCGGCCCTCCCCTGCCCTGCGCTGGTCACGGCTCGATCAGCCGGAGCCTCAAGCTTCGTCGCCGTCTTGAGGTGATCGAGCCGAAGAGTCTGATTTCAGGTTCCATTCTCGCCATCGAGACGCCGAAGGCCTCGCCGGTGACGTCCAACACAACCGCCATGGGAACTCAGCAGAGCCACCAAACGGCCACGGGAGTCAGCAGCCGCGTCGAGGCGTGGTTCAGTCCGATCCTTCGGCGAAATCCTGGCGTCGCCTGCGATCGTTGTTGGCACAACGCGACGAGCGGATCGACTCGGCTTGTCGACGCAATCTTTTGCCTAAAAACGCGCGTCTCCAGCACAATCGACGAGGAGATGGGCTGAGGGCATGCGGGGATGTCAGGCTTGAGGCCTCTTTTCGCGTTGACGCCTGGCAGTAAAGGAAAAGATGGTAAGCCCTTGTTTTATGGGGCAAAACCTCATGGAACCGACTCGCGATCGGCAGATGTGACGGATTCGCCCATTTTGAGGGTCAAAAGTGGCTCAAGTCCCTGGTTTTATAGGGTGTGAGTGAAAGTGGCTGGGTCGTCTGCGTATATGTAGGCGAACGGACGGGATCAACTGGCCGTTTTTGAGGTGATTTTCATCGCAACGTCCGTTTCGGCAACGTGCTCGCCGATCGGGGCAACTGACCCAAAATCGGGTCGAAGCACCTGGGGTGTTTTTGCGAGTTCAATCAGACACCAAAGCCGCTACCGACGATTTCTTCGGGAATTGTGCGTGTCACCAAGGCCGCGCCCACCATAAGGGCGCCGAGCACCACATGGGGCATCCAAAGATGACTCGCAAATCCAAACAGCCAGGGCGAAGCGATCAAAAGCAGGCCTGATATCACGTCCAGAACGAGGTGAACCCGCATCGGGGTGAAGCCCATGGCGCCCATTTCGTAGTCGGTAAGTGAGCTGTAGATGATAAGGACGAAGCCGAGCGTAATCGGGAGCGCGGACTCTGCTCCACGATGAAACACGAACAGCATGGGGACCACGATGAGGACGGATCCCATCACGTAGTCCAGAATGCCGTGGATCCGCGTCGGGATGAACCGCATGGCAAGACTCCTCGTGAATGCTCTGTTCGACTGGTGTGTTTCTCTGTTGCCCGGAGACGATGGGTCTAACCATCCCTTATTACTTCTGCAAGGCATGCGCCCGCGTTGCGGAAAGCCGTGAACACATCCCTCAACTCCGGTCCGATTGGCCTGAATCGCGACGAAGCACTCGGATGTTATTGGACTGGAAATCGGAGCAAGTCCTCGATTACTCAGGGCTTATCCGGTCGAAGCGACCACCTCAGGTCCGTACGCAGCAACGGGCAGGTGGCTTGATCACCGACACAAGGTGATCGGCGTCAAGGGACTTTCGGCTTGCATCAACTTGTGTCAGAGTCCATGCCGTGAGCCGAAGAGGTCCCCCGGGGTTCTCTCGGGTACCGTGCGAGTCATCAAGGCACCGCCGACCTCTACGACTCCGAACAGGACATGGGGAACCCAGATCCGGCCGGCGAAGCCGAACAGCCAAGGGGATGCGAGCAGGAACAGTCCGAACGCCGTGTCCAAGCCAAGGTGAACCGGCATCGGGATGACTCCAAGGAGGCCGGTCTCGTAGCGGGTCAGAAGACTGTAGATGAGAGTTCCAGCTCCGAGTGCCAGGAAAGCCCCGGCTGCGGGGCCAATCCGCAATCTGAACATCAAAGGGATGGCGATGAGGACAACAGCCATCAGGTAGTCCAGAATGCCGTGGATCCGCGTCGGGATGAACCGCATGGCAAGGCTCCTTGGTGAATTACCAGTGCATCGGATCAGGAACCAGCAAGACATGTGCCCACGGTGTGGGACGCTGCGAACACAACCATCAACTTCGATCCAATCGGCCGGTATCGGCTCGCAGCCCTGCCCTGCACCGTTCTCGACTCGATCAGCCGAAGCCTCAGGTCCGTGCCCAGTTGGATCGCATTCTCGAGGCTGTGATTCTGGACTGGGGATAGGAACGGCATTGAAGATGCTCGGTATCGAAGATGCGCGGCACCGAGGCGCTCGTCTCGAGTTGTGGACGCTCGTCGATTGTGCCGCGTCGACGCTTTTCCATCGCCCTGATTTGGATGCCGAATGCGTGCGACAGGCGACGTTGCCAATCCCGATTCGAGCGGGGCCATCAAGCGCGATCTCTCCGACTTGGTCTGGGTTCGGACCGAGATCAGCGAGCTTCGCTACGGGAGCGGTCACCTGAATCCCGAATTTGCCGAGCGCAACGACCGGGGTGACGCGCTCGCTCAAGCCTGGGCTGTCATCCGGAAGAACCAGGTGGCCGAGATCATCGCCGAGTTCGAGCGGGCTACCAGCGAGGGACTCCGGGACACCCTCAAGATTTTCTGCCTGGTCCGTGTCCGCTTCGATGAACTCTATGGGTTCACGCTGGTCATCGAGGACGTTGACGGCGGTTCTGTAACAGACCTGGACTGGCTCAATAGTCTTGAACCGGCTCGGCTGCTGTGCCGTTCGCCGATCCGGTCTTCACGGGGATCGGACACGAACTAATTTAGTCAGAGTATAAAGATCAGATATTATAAAACTGTCTATGATTGTGTCGGGGTGGCAGGATGATTTCGTTGTCGATGCGCGGTGGTCATTACTTGTCATCGAGAGGCTTAATGACTTGTCATCGAGAGGCTTAATGGACAGAATAACAAAATGAGCAAGTCCAGGAGTCCCGGGGAGGGACATTGGTCTTGGGCTATTGCGAAGATTTTGCGGTTTGGGCTGGACACGGGGGCTTGAAGACGTAGAGGGTATCGGTTGTCGGACAAAGCTTATGACCGGAGGTGTTCCGACTCGAACCTCTCGGCCATCGGGATCGGGCCGTCGGTTTCCCCGAGCTACGCGCCTCACTTAGCCGAAGGACCGTTCTATGGACCGTGCCGACATCATTGTGTTGACGCCCCCCGCATGGATCGATTCCTCGTTTGCAATCGCCGCGTGCCGCTCGGGGGCGAGGGGTTACCTGGACGCCGAGTACGCGACTGAGCCCCAGATATGGGAGCAGTTGCGACGGTTGGATGTCCATGCCCCGACGTCGTTTGGAATCAAGGTCGGTCCGGAAGGCGCCTCCCTTCTGGACGCCCTCCTGACGGAGTTCCCGCCCGATCGTCTGGCCTGGGTCTGCCTGGCCGGAGGGGCGAGCGGGGACTTGGAGCGGTGCATCGAGGGCCTGAAGGGTCGTGGGCGCCGGGTCTTGTTCGAGGCGGTGAGCCTGGACGAGGCACGACTTGGCGAACGCCTTGGGGTGGATGGCCTGATCCTCAAAGGGCACGAAGCCAGCGGCCGGGTCGGCGCCGATACGTCGTTCATCCTCCTACAGCGGTGGCGGGCCCACGTCGAGCGGGGCGGGGGTGCTGACTTGCCGGTCTTCGTGCAGGGTGGCGTCGGCCCGAACACGGCGGCGGCGTGCGCCGCCGGCGGAGCCACGGGGATCGTCCTGGATGCCCAATTGCTCCTGACGCGTGAGTCATCCCTCCCCGGGGAACTCCGCCAACGTTTGGCGGCCTTCGACGGCAGCGAGACAAGCTGCCCTGGAGAGCGGCTCGGCATGCCCTATCGCGTCTTCTCCCGCCCGGGGCTGGAGGCGCCGGGCCGGGCGGCCCGCGAGGCGGATCGCCTGGCGGCCGGTTCTTTGGATGAGGCGGAGCGGGGACGGACCTGGCGGCAGCAGATTCATGGAGCGACGACCATCGGCCCCGAGGAACGGCTATGGCCACTCGGGCAGGATGCGACGCTGGCTCGGCCCCTGGCGGAGCGTTACCGGACCGTCGGCGGGATCATTGCGGCAGTCGTCGAGCGGGTCGATCAGAACCTAGCAACCGCAAGGCGAACGAGGCCGCTCTCGGAAGAGAGTCCGCTGGCCCGCCGGCATGGCACGCGCTACCCGGTCCTCCAGGGACCCATGACCCGCGTAAGCGACACGTCGGCGTTCGCGGACGCCGTCGCTCGCGGCGGGGCCCTCCCGTTCCTGGCTCTGGCCTTGCTCCGCCAGGCGGAGACCGAGACCTTGCTCCGCGAGACTCGCGACCTCCTCGGCCCGAAGCCCTGGGGCGTCGGCATCCTCGGATTCGTGCCGGCCGAGATCCGCAAGGAGCAGCTCGCGGCCATTCGCACCTATCGCCCCCCTTTCGCCCTCATCGCCGGCGGGCGGCCGGACCAGGCGAAGGAACTGGAGCGAGAAGGGATCCCGACCTACCTGCACGTTCCCTCACCGGGGTTGCTCCGCGCGTTCCTGCGCGACGGGTCGCGACGGTTCGTGTTCGAGGGGCGAGAATGTGGTGGGCACGTCGGGCCTCGGACGAGCTTTGTGCTCTGGGAAGCCATGATCGAGGTGCTCCGGGAGCATCTCGATACCGGTGGCCGCGGAGAGGAACTCTCGATCGTCTTCGCTGGCGGGATCCACGATGCCCGGTCCGCCGCGATGGTCTCCGCCCTGGCCGCGCCGCTGGTGGAGCGTGGCGTCGCCATCGGGGCGTTGATGGGTACTGCCTACCTATTCACCCGTGAGGCGGTCGAGGCGGGTGCCATCACGCCGCGGTTCCAACGGGAAGCGTTACGGTGCTCGGACACCGTGCTCCTGGAAACGGCCCCCGGACATGCGATCCGCTGCGCCCCGAGTCCTTACCGAGACGACTTCGAGCGCGAGCGGGCACGACTTCAGGCCGAGGGACGCTCGCCCGAGGAGATTGCCCGAGCCCTGGAATGGAGGAACATCGGCCGGCTCCGCGTCGCCTCGAAGGGCCTGGACCGGGTTTCGGAGGGTCCGAGCAGTTCGCGGCTGGCCGCGATTCCCGAGGAGGAGCAGTACGCGCGGGGCATGTACATGATCGGGCAGCTTGCCTCCCTGCACGATGAGATCACCACGATCGAGGCGCTCCACCAGGACGTCTGTGGCGAGGGCCCCCGACGTGTGGAGGCGCTGGTTCCGGAGGGGGCCCCTCTCGAGGAGCCGCACCCCGAGCCGTGCGACGTGGCGATCATCGGCATGGCGTGTTACTACCCCAAGGCCAGCGGTCTCGCCGAATACTGGCAGAACATCCTCGACCGAGTGCAAGCGGTCACGGAGGTCCCGGGGACGCACTGGGACTGGCGGCGCTACTACGACCCTAATCCTCGGGCCCGTGACAAGATCATCTCCAAGTGGGGGGGATTCCTTAAGGACATCCCGTTTGATCCGCTCGTCTTCGGCATCACGCCCAACAGCCTGCTTTCCATCGAGCCGCTCCAACTATTCTTGCTCGAAGCTTCGCGGCGTGCCCTGGCCGACGCAGGTTACTCCGATCGGCCTTTCCCTCGGGATCGGACGGCCTCCATCCTGGGCATCGGCGGTGGCGGCAGCCCCCTGGCCGTTCAGTACGGGTTCCGGACTTGCCTGCCGCTGCTGGACTCAGTGCCGGGGCTGGCGATCGACTCGGACGAATTGATGGAGAAGTGCCGCCCGCTGATGCCCGAGTGGACCGAGGACTCGTTCCCGGGCATCCTGATGAACGTGGCGGTGGGACGGATCGCCAACCGCTTCAACCTGGGGGGACCGAACTACGCGATTGACGCCGCCTGCGGCTCCTCGCTGGCCGCCGTCTATGCCTGTGTCCGAGAACTGCAGGTGGGCACCAGCGACGTGGCCATCGCCCTGGGAGCCGACACGGTCCAGACCCCCTACGCCTACATGGCCTTCAGTAAAACACACGCACTGTCCCCGCAGGGGCGATGTCGCCCGTTCGACGCGGCCGCCGATGGCATCGTGTTGAGCGAAGGGGTGGGGGCCGTCATCCTCAAGCGCCTGGCCGATGCCGAGCGCGACGGCGACCGCATCTATGCGGTCATCAAGGGCATGGGGGCCTCTAGCGACGGCCGGGACAAGGGCCTGACCGCCCCCCGCCTCGAAGGGCAATTGCGGGCCCTGCGCAGGGCCTATGCCCAGGCTGGCGTCTCCCCGGGGCAGGTCGAGCTGATCGAGGCCCACGGGACGGGCACCGTGGTCGGGGACCAAACCGAGGCCCAGGCGCTGATCCAGCTCATGCGCGAGGCGGGGGCGGGGCCGCAGTCCTGCGCAGTGGGCTCGGTCAAGTCCATGATCGGGCACACCAAGTGTGCCGCGGGCATCGCCGGCCTGATCAAGACGACCTTGGCCCTGCACCACCGCGTGCTTCCTCCGACGCTGGTCGAGACCCCGAACCCCAAGGGGGACTTCGAGGGGGGAGTCTTGTACCTGAACACCGAGCCGAGGCCCTGGGTCCGCAGGGCCGATCATCCTCGCTACGCGGGGGTCAGCGCCTTCGGCTTCGGCGGTACGAACTTCCATGCCGTCCTGTCGGAGTACACCGGCGATTTCCTCGACCAGGAGTCCACGACCTCGCTGCGCTGGCCAGCGGAGCTGTTGGTCTGGTCGGGTCCGGATCGGGAGTCGGTCTGCTCCTCGGTGGAGCGCTGCCTCGCGTCCCTGGAGGCGGGGGCCCAGCCGGCCCTGGCCGACCTGGCCGCGGCGACCTGGAAGGCGCATGTGCCGAGCCCGGATCGGCCGATCCTGACGGTCGTCGCCGCATCGCTCGACGACCTCCGCGAGAAGCTCCGGGACGCCTCCCGACAGCTCCGGGAGCCGGCCGACCGCTGGCATGACCCCCGCGGCCTTGACTTCGCCGAGCGGCCCGGGGATCGGGGCGGCCCGGTGGCGTTCCTGTTCCCTGGTCAGGGGTCCCAGTACCCGAATATGCTCGCCCAGGTGGCGCTGACGTTCCCCGAGGTGCGTCGGGTGCTCGACCGCGCCGAGACGACCTTGGCGGACCACCTGGAGCGACCGCTCGGACGGTTCCTCTATCCCGGATCGACGTTCCAACCGGAGATGGAGCGGGCGAATCACGAGGCGATCACGCGGACCGACGTGGCCCAGCCAGCCATCGGCGCCGCCAGTCTCGGCCTCTCGCGGCTGCTGGAGTCGCTCGGCGTCGAGCCCCAGTTCCTGGCTGGGCACAGCTATGGCGAGTACGTCGCCCTTTGCGCCTCCGGGGCCATTGACGAGGACGATCTGCTCCGGTTGTCACACCGACGTGGCGCGATCATCCGAGAGAAGACCGCCGAGATGCCCGGCGGCATGGTCGTCCTGGACACCGACGCCGATGCGGCCGAAAGGCTCCTCGCCGACCTGGACGGCATCACGATCGCCAATAGCAACTCCCCCCAACAGACGGTGATCGCCGGCAGCGAGGATCGTCTGGAAGCGGCCTTGGAGCGGTGCCGGGGGCAAGGCGTGCGCGGGCAGCGTTTGCCGGTGGCCTGCGCCTTCCATTCGCCGCTGGTCGCCCCGGCCCAAGCGCCCCTCGCGCAGGCCCTGGCCGAGTGTCGGCTGAGGTCTCCACGACGTCCGGTTTACTCCAACGTGACGGCGGCCAGCTACGCCGAAGACCCGGGTGCCATCCTCGGGACGTTGGTCGATCACCTGACCTCGCGGGTCCGCTTCCGCGAGCAGGTGGAGGCGATGTACGAGGCCGGCGCCCGGGTCTTCGTGGAAGTGGGACCCAAGGGGATCCTGACTGGACTTGTCGGCCAGATCTTGCGTGATCGGCCCCACCTGGCGATGCCGTCCGACCTCCCGGCTCGGCCCGGCCTGGTCCAGCTCCTGCATCTGCTCGGCCGGTTGGTCACGCACGGCGTCCCGGTGAGGCCTGACCGGCTCTTCCGTGGTCGCGACGTAGCCCCGATCGACCTGGACCGACTCTCGCCGGAGACCGGCCGGCCGAAGCTGACTCCCACCACCTGGATCATCAACAGCGTACGCAACCGGCCGCTCAACGCCCCCGAGCCCCACCTCCTCGGTCAGGCCAGGCCGAGCGACGAGCCGGCCTCGTCCCGGGCCGCTTCCTCGCCGGCTGCGACTCAGACCTCTGCCGCACCCGTCTCCCCGGCACCCTCGAAGAAGACCCAGGACGTCAAGGCCAACGGTAAGCCCCAAGACACTCACGCGCCTTTCCAACCGCCGGGCCGGATGCCGTCCATGCCCTCGGCGGTTGACGCCGCCCAGGTCATGATGCGGTACCAAGACCTGATGGAGCGCTTCCTGGAGACCCAGCGGAGCCTCATGACCACATATCTCGAGGGATATGGTAACCCCGACCCCGAGCATTTCCTGACACTGGCGAAAATCGAGGAAAGCAACGGTCACTCCCCTGCTCTGATCGCGGAACCGGCCTTCCCCTCATCGGAAGGCATGCCCCTGACCCCGGCAGAAGAGTCCGAGCCCCCGGCCGCTCCCGCCCCGGCCCAGCCCGTGCGGTACGACCGAGACCGGCTGACCGACCGTCTCCTGGAACTGGTGGGTCAGCGAACCGGCTATCCGAAGGAGATGCTCGGCCTTGATGTGGACCTGGAGGCCGACCTGGGAATCGACTCGATCAAGCGCATCGAGATCCTCTCCGAGATCACGGCCGATCTCGACACCGACGTCGAGTCGATGGCGACCGGATTGGAGATGGAGAAGCTGACCGTCATCCGGACCCTGCGGGGCATCATTGATTACCTCAACGATGCCCTGAGCCTATCCTCAGATCCTGATCCAGCCGATGCGGTTGCTCGCCCATCGAACCCCAGGTCCGATGGTCCCGCTCCGGTTGGGGGCGAGATCCTGCCGGTCCAACGCGCCGTGGTCGCTCTGGTCGATTGCCCCCTCGAGGCCTCCCCTGCCTCGCTACTGACCAGCGGTGTCGTGTTGTTCACCGACGACCGCTGCGGGATCGCCAGGTCGATGGCCGATCAGCTCGCCGACTTCGGCCAGCGCACCCTGTTCCTCGGCCCGTTGGATGACTCGGCCTCCGAGCCGGACCCCGGCACTTTCCGCGCCGATCTGACCGACCCGGAAGCGGTGGCCGACCTGCTTCGTCGGATCCGAGAAGAGGTCGGGCCGGTCAGCGGCCTGATCCACCTGGCACCGCTCGCCGAGGCGGTCGAAGGAGAGCCTTGGGACCGCCGGGCCTGGCGTGACGTCAAGTCGCTCTACCTGCTCGCCCGTGGCCTCGGCGATGACCTGCGGCAGTCCGGCCGGGACGACAAGGCCTTCCTCCTGGCGGCGACCGCCCTGGGGGGCGGGTTCGGCTTCGAGGCCGATGCCACGACCCCCGTCATGCCGGGGCACGGTGGTGTGCTCGGGTTCGTCAAGTGCCTGGCACAGGAGTGGCCCGAGGTGCTCGTCCGAGGGGTCGACTTGAACGCCGGGGAACCGCCTGCCGAACTGGCCGAGTTACTGCTCAGGGAACTCTGCTGTCGTCAGGGACCGGTGGAGGTGGGATACCTCGGCCACCGTCGCCTCACCTGGGAGCCCCAAGCCGCCCCCTTGCCCGTGGCCGAGGAGGCACCACCCCCTCTCGAGCCGGGCGAGCCGGTCCTGGTCACCGGAGGAGCCCGGGGCATCACCGCGGCCATCGCCCAGGAGCTGGCCCGCCGCTTCCGGCCGACCCTCTTGATCGTCGGCCGCTCCGAGTTGCCGCCGGAGCAGGAGGCGGCCGAGACCGCCTCACTGACGACCCAGGAATCGATCAAGGCGGCTCTCATCGCGCGGATGCAGCGGGAGGGGCGTCCTCCCACGCCGGGGCTGGTCGAGGCGGCCTACCGCCGGCTCATGCAGGCCCGGGAGATCCGGGACAACCTCGCCCGGATGGCCGAGGCTGGGGCCACTGTCCATTACTACTCCGCGGACGTGCGCGACGAAACGGAGTTCGGTGGACTGCTCGACAAGCTCCAGAAACGGTTCGGACCTCTGGCCGGGGTGATCCACGGCGCCGGGGTCATCGAGGATCGCCTGGTTCGCGACAAGACGCCGGAGTCGTTCGACCGCATTTTCCAGACCAAGGTGGTCGGCGTCCGGATCCTGACCGAGCGGCTCGACCCCGCTCGGCTCAAGTTCTGTGCCTTCTTCGCGTCCGTGGCGAGCCGATTCGGCAACAAGGGGCAGTCCGACTACGCGGCGGCCAATGAGGTGCTCAGCAAGCTGGCCCTCCAGCTCGACCGTCGCTGGCCGGTCCGGGTCTTCTCGGTGGCCTGGGGCCCTTGGTCCGAAATCGGCATGGTCGCCGACCTGGAGAATCACCTGGTCCGGCGCGGCCTGCGACTGATCTCTCCCCAGGAGGGGCCGGCGCTGTTCGTCGCCGAGTTGCTCCACGGTCGCAAGGGGGAGAGCGAGATCATCCTCGCCGGCGGGGCCGAAGCCCTGGCCCGCTCAACCCAGCCGGCCGCGACCCTCTCACTGAGAGACCATCCGAATCGGGTTTAGCCATGTGAAATCCGAAAAGGTGGGTGGCCGAGGAGGAGCGCAGCAACGCCCCGGGGGCAGGCCTTGGCAGATTCCAGGGCCTCGAAGACTCGTCCCCGGCCACCCTCATCACGCAGTCGTCTCTCAGAATCCCCTGTCCGGATAGACTCGGAGATGAGGTGGAACCCCGTGCTGACTCGATCGATTCGACCGGCGGCAGACTCCGCGAACAGCCCCCCCTCCACCCCTCGGCTCTGGGACACCGAGCTGCTGCTGATCCGCGGCGAAAGTCGAGAGGGCTTGAAGGCGGCGGTACGGGCGATGGCCGACGACCTGAGGCGCCACCCCGAGACCGACCTGACCGATCTGGCCTTCACCATCAACTCCGATCTCCCTCCCGGCGGCTCCCGGCTGGCCCTGGTGGCCGCGACGGTGGCCGATGCGGTGACCGGCCTCGAGCGAGCCTTGCAACGGCTCGAGGACCCGCGATGCACGCAGATCCGAGGCGCGTCCGGCCTGTACTATTCCGACGAGCCGCTCCATCCGGGCGGGAAGCTCGCCTTCCTGTTCCCGGGCGAGGGGGCCCAGTACCTCGGGATGCTCGGGGATGTCCGCCGAGCCTTCCCGGAGGTGGATACCTTCTTCGCCGAATGCGACGCGAAGAGCAGGCTCGGGGGTGACGCCGGTTCGTCGCTCACGGGGGTCTTCCTTCCGCCCGACGATGCCGGGCCCGACGATCTCGCCCACGCCGAGGAGGAGCTGCGCCGGATCGACCACGCCATGCTCAGCGTGATGATGGCCGACTGGGCGTTGTATCTCGTGTTGCAACGGCTCGGGCTGTCGTCCGACGTCGTCGCCGGGCACAGCATGGGAGAGCTGGTCGCGCTTTGGGCCGCTGGCTGCTTGGAAGGCGGCGATGGCGCCTTGCTCCCCCTGGTACGCGGAACGATGGAGGTGATGCGGCGAGAGGAGGAGTCGACCCAGGACAAGTACATCCTGCTCGCCGTCGGCTCCGGGCGTGAGAGCCTCGCTGAACTCTTCACGGCGCTGGGCGATCCACGCGTCGTGGTGGCGATGGACAACTGCCCCCGCCAGACCGTGGTCGTCGGCCCGGCGGAGCCGATGGCCATCGTCGAGGCCGAGCTGCAGCGGCGCCGGGTCCTCTTCGAACGCCTCCCGTTCCACCAGCCCTACCACACCTCCTGGTTCGCGCCGATGATCGAGCCGGTCCGGGAGCTCTTCCGGAACTACCGTTTCCAAACGCCGCGGCGGCCCGTCTATTCGTGCACGACCGCCCGGCCGTTCCCGGACGATTCCGAGGCGATCCGCGAACTGGCCATCGCGCATTGGGCCGAGCCGGTCCGCTTCTCCGAGTTGATCCGGAACCTGTACGACGACGGTGTGCGGCTGTTCGTCGAGTCCGGCCCGCGCGGCAACCTCTCCGCCTTCGTCGAGGACGTTCTCCGCGGGCTCCCGTTCGTCGCGATGCCGGCCAACGTCCCGCGCCGCTCAGGCCTGACTCAACTCAACCACCTTCTCGGCGCGCTGGCGTCCCATAACGTCCCGCTGAACCTCGCCCCCCTCTACGAGCACCGTGCCCCCCGCCGGTGCGACTGGCCGCCCAGGCAACCAGCATCTCGCCATACGCCCGATGCCGCCGCGCCACCCGCGCAGCCACGCCTGGAGATCCCTGCGGCACTGGCGTCGGCGGGACCCGAGTCAACCGCAAAACGACCTGACACGGACCTCCGGTCCCGGGTCATGGCCCGGCACTTGGAGGTGATGGAGCGGTTCCTCGATCACCAGCGAGAGATCACGGAACTTTTCTTGAGCCGGCAACCCCGGCATCGCGAAGCGCCCCCCCGACCCTCCCGGATCGCGAATCACCCGACGAACGGGAAAGGTGATCGGACGCCTGCCCGGCCGTTGCTCGGCGCGTTGACCCAGCATGAGCCCGGACGCAAACTGGTGATGCGGCGTGTGCTGGACCTGCGCGACGACCTCTTCGCCGCGCACCACACCGTCGGCGGCCGCGAGATTAGCAAGGTCGAGCCCGAGCACTACGGCGTGCCGGTCATGCCGATGACCTTCACCCTGGAGATGATGGCCGAGGCCGCGGCCGTCCTGGTCCCGGGCAAGGTCGTCACCTCCGTCCGCGACGTGCGGCTGTATCGCTGGCTCGCGTTCGATGAGGAGGCCCCCACCGTCGTCGAGCTGACCGCCCAGGTGGAACATCGGGAATCGACCGGCGGACCGTGGCGCGTTACGGTCGAAGTCCGGGACCTCGGCTTGGCCGATCGGCCCAAGGAGTCGGCGTGGCTGGCCGCGCAGGGGACAGTGGTCCTCGCGGAGACCTATCCACCGGCTCCGACTCCCCTGCCCTTCCGCCTGACGAACGAACGCCCGGCGAGCCTCTCCGTCGAACGGACCTACCACAATCTCTTCCACGGTCCCAAGTTTCAGGGGGTGCGGGCCAACCTCCGCTCTGGTGACGAGGGGATCGAGAGCCGGGTTGAGGTGCTTCCGAGGGACCGGCTGTTCCGATCCATTCCCGAACCCGGTTTTCTGATCGACCCGGTCCTGTTCGACGTGGTGCTGCACCCGCTGGCAGCCTGGCACTTGATCCAGCCAGACCAGGCGGGTCGGATCATGCTGCCGATCGGCGTCGAGAGCCTGGAGGTCTTCGCTCCCCCGATGGCCCCCGGCACCTCGCTGACGGCCCGGTCCTGGGTCACCCGGGCCGACGCCCGCTCCTTTTTGCACCAGGGAGAAGCGTTGACGGAAGATGGCTCGGTTGCCCTCCGCCTCAACGGTGTAAAGTGCTGGAGGTTCTACGTCCCATTCGGCCAGGTCAACTTCCACGGCCCGAAGGACCAGTATTTCCTCAGCCGTCGCTGGCACCAGGTCGAGGAGCAACGCTCGGGCGGACGACGTCCCGATGCGCCGCTCGCCCTAGTCTGCCTGGAGCCGCCGGTAGACTTGAACCAGGGCAACATGCTCCAGGTGACGGCCAAGGTGACCCTGGCCCCATCGGAGCTGCGCGAGTACCGCCGCCTCGAGGCGCTCGGCGAAGACGTCAAAGGCTGGCTTTTCGATCGCAACGTCGCCAAGGATGCTATCCGGACTGTCTGGAACGAGATGACCGGAGAGCGTCTCTTCCCCTCCGATCTCGAGGTCGAGGCGACGGCCGGTGGTCACTTCACGGCCCACAGACGCGGGGCCCGCGGCCAGTTGTATCCGCCCGCGGCCGTCGATCGCGCCGGCGCGGCGACGGTGGCCGTCTCGATGGCCGGCGCCAAAGTCCTCGGCCTCGCGCTGGCGGTCTTGGGCTCACCGAAGTCGGATGAGGACGGGAGCTCTCCTCGGGATGCCGAGGAGGAACGCCTCCTCGCGGCCTTCCGCGACGACCCTGCCGAAGCATCATCCCTCCGCCTCCGTTGCGCCCGCCAGGCCGTGGCCCGGGCCGCGGGACTGCTGGGGCCCGATGACCTGGAGGCCGTGCGCGTCCGGAGCATCGTGGAGGGGACGGGCACCGTGCTGGTCGACGTCCTGGGGCGTGGCGATGCCGGAGGGCCGGGACCCTGGCGCGTGGAGACGGCCCGGGACGGCAACCTGATCGTGGCCTGGACCAATGGCGAACGGGAGATATCATGACCAAAACGGCTCCGCAGTCGGTCCTGGACGACCTCGTCACTATCTTGCGGGACATGCCCGGCCGCGAGTATTTCGGAGAGATCGACCGCCGGACCCGCTTCTTTGAAGACCTCGAAATGGTTTCAATTGACGCCGTGGTGCTCGGGGAGAAACTGGAGCAGCGCTTCGGGTTCAGGTTCCCCTTCAACGAACTACTTGTCGACCTGCGTGATCGCCAGGCCGAGGATCTCGAAGTCGGCGAGCTGGCCGACTTCGTCCATCACCACCTGAGCCAACGAATCAACGAGGGCTGATCCATGCCGCACGTCGACGCCAACGGGATCAGCCTTCACTACCAGCAGGCCGGCGCGGGCCCGGACGTCGTCTTGCTGCACGCCGTCACCGCGAATATGGCCGTCTGGCTCGTGTCCAACCTCATCGACACGCTGGCGCATGACTATCGGGTCACCGCCTATGACCTGCGCGGACACGGCCTGAGCGAGGTCACTCCCACCGGCTACACCTCGGCCGACATGGCCGACGATTTCCGCGGTCTCCACGACGCGCTTGGCCTGGGGCCGGCCTATCTCATCGGCCACAGCTTCGGGGCGGTTGTGGCGATGCACGTGGCCGCGACGTACCCGGATCGCGTCTCGGGTCTGATCCTCTCGGACCCCTATTTCCCCGGCCTCGCCCGGCTCGAGCCGAACCTCGGCAGGGCCAATGTCTGGATCGACCTCCGTGAGATGTTCCGCCACGCCGGCCTCGACCTGGGCGACACCATCGACTTTACGACGCTGTTCCAGGTGGTCGCAGGACTCTCGCCGGCACAGTTTGCCGCGATCCGGGAGCGGATGGGTCCGGCTTCGACCCGATGGCTCTCCCAGCTCCCTCGACTGGCCGACACGACCTGCGGGCGCGACATCTTCGCCGAAGCCGGATTGACCGAGGAGCGGATCGTCTCGGTCCGCCAGCCGGTCGTCGCCCTCTACGACGAGCACTCGCCGTTCCTCGCGACGTGTCGCTACCTCGAAGAACATATGCCCAACTGCACCATCGAGATCGTACCGGGGACCAAGCACATGGCGCCAGTACAAAATGGCCCCCTGTTCCTCGCGTTGGTGCGTAAACACCTGTCGGCGCTGCGGCGGGATTGGAGCGAGACGTCCTGATGTACTTCGCAACCTTCCTGCTGAAGAACCTGGTGCGACACAAGGCTCGCTCGTTGCTGACCATCCTCGGCGTCGCCGTGGCCATCGCCACCGTCGTGACGCTGCGAGGGGTCTCCTACGGCTTCGAGCGGTCCTTCCGAGCCAACTTCGAGCGCCGAGGGATCGACCTGATCGTCGTCGCGGCCGGGATCCCCGACCAACTCCGTAGCGACCTCAACCAGGACATCGGGCCCCGGATCGAGCAGATCGATGGCGTCCGACAGGTCTCGGCGGGCCTCCTGGAACTGGTCGACATCGATCGTGACGATAGCGTCATGAGCATCATGGTCAACGGGTGGCGGCCGGGCGGCGCCCAGTTCGACGAGTTGGAGATCGTCTCCGGCCGCGCGATCCGGCCCGACGATTCCCGGGCGATCATGCTCGGCGTCACCCTCGCCGAGAACCTCCACAAGGGGGTCGGCGACACCGTGACAATGCAGCGCGAGAGCTTCAACGTCGTCGGGGTCTATCGGAGCTTCGATATCTTCGAGAACGGCGGAGCCGTGGTGCCCCTCGCCGCACTCCAGGACCTGATGGCCCGGCCCAGGAGCGTCACGGGGTTCACCGTGGAGCTGAAGCCGACCGAGAACAAGGAGGCGCTGGCCAAGGTGGTGCGGCAGCGGATCGAGGCCCTCGCCGATGCCCAGGGGAAGCCCTACGGCATCTCAGCCCAGCCCACGCGGGACTACGTCAACGGGACCATCTACATCCGCATGGCCAACGGCATGGCCTGGGTCACCTCGGGGATTGCCCTGATCATCGGCAGCATCAGCATCCTCAACACCATGATCATGGCCGTGATGGAACGAACCAAGGAGATCGGAATCTTGCGGGCGGTGGGCTGGGTGCGGGGCCGCGTGCTGAGCATGGTCCTGGGCGAGGCCTTGCTGCTGAGCTCGACGGGAGCCGCGATCGGCATCGGGGTGGCGCTGCTGGTCGTCCGCTGGCTCGCCGGGGTGCCGCAGACCAGCGGGTTCATCAACGGGAGGCTCTCCCCGGTCGTGATCGCCGAGGGACTGGGCCTGACGCTTCTGATGGCCCTGATCGGCGGGGTCGGGCCGGCCTATCGGGCCGCCGAAATGCAACCGACGGAGGCCATCCGCCATGAGTGATGCCGCAAGCCCGCCCCCGCTGCTGTTGGCCGAGCACCTGCGCAAAGTCTATCCGGACGGCCATGTCGTGGCCCTGGACGACGTCAGCCTGGCCATCGCCCCGAGCGAGTACGTGGCTATCATGGGCCCGTCAGGCTGCGGCAAGTCCACGCTGCTCAACCTGCTGGGGGCCCTCGACCGCCCCGACTCGGGCGAGGTCTCTTTCGAGGGGGTGCCCCTGTCGCGTCAGCCGTCACTCGATCGCTTCCGGGCCCAGAAGATCGGCTTCGTCTTCCAGTCGTTCCACCTGCTGCCGTCGCTGTCGGCGCTGGAGAACGTGCAGGTGCCGATGTTCGGCGGACCCCTCTCGGCCTCCGGCCGCGCCCGCAAAGCCCGGGAGTTGCTCGGGTCCGTCGGCATGCTCCACCGGGCCAGGCACTCGCCCGTTCAACTCTCGGTGGGCGAGCGGCAGCGAGTCGCCCTCGCCCGCGCCCTGGCCAACGACCCGGTCGTGCTCCTGGCCGATGAGCCGACCGGGAACCTCGATTCCCGGTCCGCCGCCGAGGTGCTCGACCTTTTCTCCTCTCTGAACCGCGATCGCGGCCTGACCCTCGTGGTTGTGACCCACAGCCCCGAAGTAGCCCAGCGCTGCGGACGCGTGCTCTGGCTCCGCGACGGGCGACTGGTCAAGGACGAGCGGAATCCCGAAGCCGCCGCTGAGAGTTCCCCCGAGGCGGGGGCATCGTCCGGGTTGTCATCCCCCTTGGCATGAACCGAGTGGTCCTTGTGGTGCGAGCCCCATGTTTATCCACCAGAACCGCCTGGAATTTCTCTTGAAGCCCGAGGCCTACCGGTCCGAGGCGCAGTACCGCCGGGAGATCGAGCGGCTGTTCGTGCCCGCCTGGCACCTCGTCGGGACGAGTGCGGAGTTGCCTCGGGACGGCGACTTCCTGACGCTGGACCTGCTCGGCGAACCGGTCCTGGTCCGCAATATCGGGGGAGAATACCACGCCTTCCAGAACGTTTGCACCCATCGGCATTCCTTGCTGACACACCAGGAGCGTGGCCACAGTCCGCGCCTCCGCTGCCAGTACCACGGCTGGGAGTTCAAGCCGGATGGCACCACCGCCCGCATCCCCGAGGCCAATTGCTTCCGGCCCTTCGACCGCGATAACGCTCGGCTGAGGAAGTTTCGCCTGGAGCGCTGCGGCGACCTGCTGTTCGTCTCTCTGGCCGAGAACGGCCCTAGCCTTCGAGAATTCCTCGACCCTTACTACGACCTGGTCGCCGGCCGTTTCACCTCACCGGTTTGGCAGCCCGACCTCCGCTGGGGCTTCGATTCCGCCTGCAACTGGAAGTTCCCCATCGAGAACACCCTCGAGTCCTACCACATCCCCTGTCTCCACCCTCACTCCTTCGGCGGTGTCTACCCGAGCGAGGGAGCCCAGGAGCACACGCTCGACGACCGGTACACGACCCTGCGCTACGATTCGGGCGAGGACCCCAAGCTCCGCTTCTGGCAAGGACTGATCGTCCGTCGTCTCGGCGGCGAGTCAACGAATATCTACATCCACTGTCATATCAATCCCAATCTCGTCTTCGTGCTTACCGACCTGTACTGCTACGCAGGCTCGTACCTGCCCGCCTCACCGGGTTCGACGCGCCTACGCCTGCGGAGCTATCGCTTCCGCGGCCCGAAGCGCGGGCCTCTCCCGACGTTCTTCTCGCAGTTCGCGGGTCGCATCGGCCGATGGACGATGCTTCGAGTAATGTCGGAAGACATCGCCATCTTCGAAGACCAACAGAAAGGGATGGCCGCCAGCCGCCACCCCGGATGCATCGGCACCCGCGAAGAGCGGATTTTCGTCTTCCAGCAATACGTCCTGAGGGAGTGTGCCGAACTCCGGGGCAACGGCCAGCCCCTCCCCTGAGACCCGAACCCACCGCACTGGGTAATGTGGTGGGGAATCTCAGGAGCAACGACGCGTGCCAGACGAGCCATGAACACTCAAGAACGAGGTCGGATGGCCGAATCAAGAATGAGGTATGGTGTCCCCGGAATTCCCGAGTCGCGTGACGGAGCTGCTTTGCCTGCGACGGCGATCGGCCGCGCGGTACTCAATAAGCCATCGCTCATGTCGCTCGGGGGATGAAGGATTGGAAGAGCCGGAGCTAGCCTGAATGTTTCATTCGCCGACGCCATTTGAAATGGCGCGATGGCCTTACTTCTTGTAGGGTTTGGGTTAACACACAGCCACAAACCTTCAAGTGCAGGGCCATAGCATGGCAGACTGTAACCGCAAACCTCTCCACTTTTCCACCCTCGGACCCAAGACCGTGGTGGCCGATTTCGACGGCGGACGGCTCACCTCCGATGCCGGGGCACTCCTGCTACGCGAGGTCGCCTAGCGCATCGGACTCTTCGACGCCCTCAACGCGGTCATCCCCGACGACTCATGTTCCTGACGGCGGTGATCGACTGGTTCAGCCCGTATGTGTTGTCGTTGCGGCTGTCGAACACGCTGGAGACGCGGTTCTACTTGAGAGCCCTGGACGCAGTCATGGAGCAGGGCCGACCGGAGATCTTCAACACCAACCAGGGTTCACAGCTCACGTCGCGGGAATACACCGGAAATGGCCAGCGTTGCTGTGAGCCGGGACGGTCGAGGTCGGGCGCTGGAAAATGTGTTTGTTGAACGACTTCGGAGAAGCGTGAAGTACGAGGATATCTACTTCCTGTTCTACGACGAGGAGCGTCCACACCAGTCACTGGGCTACCGCACTCCGGACAAGGTCTACCGTTCGGGGGATCGGACCGGCGGATCCCGGGTAAGGGCCATAACAAATCCAGACCTCTGAGATGTCCAGTTTGAGAGGGCCACCACAAGGCAACAACTAACCGAGAGAGCGAGCGCGAAAGTATCCGGGCGACAAGAGAAGACTGTAGACGACCTTGTCAAATAGTTGCAAACTTTGATGTCATCATTTCTCTTGTTTTAGTCGTAAACCAAGTTGGAAAGGATTCCTCAGTGACATGGATTGTGTGGCCTTCCAAGAACTGCTGAACCGCTTGTCGTACGCCGAATACCGTTTTGACTCCGTTGATATGGTAAACACCATCGAGATAATCATGCCCGGCGATAATGCCGCCCTCTTTGACCTTTGGTAGCCACGTCTTTAAATCGTTAATAACGGCTGAATATTCATGATTTGCATCAATATATGCCAAGTCTAGGGAGTCGTCAGGGATCAGCCTAGCGGCGATCTCGGACGTCTCTTGAATAATGCGAATCCGCTGCCAATGAGCGGAGACCTGAGTAACAGTGCATATCAATCTATTAGCCTGCTCGTAGGACGGAACATTGGCTACGTCCTCGTAATCAGACAGTTGCTGCCAGATGTCGATCAGATAGAGCAAGTTTCCCTTCCACTGATCCAGAATCTGTCTTGTGAAAAAGCCGTTCTGGACTCCGATCTCGGCACCTACCCCAAGCAAACTTTTGAGGTTTAAGAATGATCCAAATTCTTGACGAGTCCTCATGGTCGCCTTCACCTTGATGTCCGTTGATACAACGTCCGACAACCGTTCTCGAGGACGAACCTCCTTGAAGAACCTCGCGTATAGCGGAGCCAGTCGTACTGAGTCCCAACGCTCGACTTCGGCGAGACCCCGCTGGGATAGTTCTTCGTATTCCTCTACGTTGTCCCAGACACGAATGATAGCCTGCACCCAGTTGGCAACTCCTCAGCCGAAGGTAAGTCGCGAGTGAATGAGGTGAGTCGTTGTGGTAAAGGCAGGAGAACTCCGGCCCGGCCGAGAGTTTCAGGAAGCGCCCCGCGGTCGCAGGCTATGACGGGAATTCCATTAATCATCGCCTCGACGGCAACCAAACCTTGACTTTCCCACCAGAGCGATGGAACAATGCAAATCCGGGTTACACTCCAAAACTTGCGAGGATCCGAAGTGTTGCTCATCAGATTAACATTGCCATGAACCCGCAGGTCAATCCCGCAATCCGCGAGGGTACGTTCCGCGCCGCGCCCTTCCACAACTAGCAGCGGAATGTCTGGTCTCCGGCGACCCAGTTCATCCGCAATTCTGGCGAAGGCGTAGACGCCCTTCTCATACGACGGGTTTACGAAAGTGACGTATCTCGGTTCACGGTTTTCCACACGTACACGATCGAAATCGATAAGATAGGGTAACACCGTGCATTTTAGACCCAAAGCCCTGCGGTAATGATCGGCGGCAAACCGCGAAGGGACGAGGATGACGTCGGCGGTAGAGAATGGGAGAGTTGTGACGTAATTGAAATTGTGAAGAGCAAAAACGACGGTGATACCTCGTTCGCGAGCAATTGATCGTACCCGGTGTGCTAGGAAATCTCCTCCGTAATTGACGACGATATCGGGATTGAACCGGTCGAGTACGGCCTCGTAGAGCGAGAGAAACTCTTCTTGTTCGGCGTTATCCATTTGCTGAGGTTGGACGGACGCACTGCGGTGTAGGGTGACAGGAACATCACGGATGGTGAGCCTGAGACAGATCGGGGTGTGTGACACCACCCCGCGAGCGTCGGTTGACCACGACAGGTTATCGGGGACCTCGAAAGTGATCCCACGTCCGGCAAGCCAATCGACGGTATTTACGTTCGGATGAAGTTCGAGCGTTGTTCCGGAGAAGGCTTCGGCTGCGAATCCCGACTGCGCCAACAATTCCATCATCGCGCGGCTGGCGACGGCAGCCCCGTTGGAGTCATCGAGGTAGCACGCATGAGAAGCAAATAGAATACGTGGGATAGAATCAACCATTCTCTTAATGACCTTCTCAAGCGGACTCACACCAAGATAGTGCGTCTCACCGACGGTTGGAATCAGCGCGTGGCGCAGAATTGCCAGTCGGCTGTGTGAAGAAGAGAGGCTCTCGCTGGATTTTGACCTTGAATGGCCTAGCCCGGGCATAGGTAATTTTTGTCCCGGTCGGCGGAGGCAATGTCGTTGGTAAGAAGGGAATCTCTACCAAGACCCAATAGTCACCTGGCCGTGTCATGTCGTAGATTAAATTCGGAACCAAATGAATACTATGCGAAGTTCCAGCCATGAACGCAGTCACTCCAGCGCCGCGGCTATTAAACGGATCGCTTGTATGACCCTCTGTTTTGTAAAAACGAGTCATTTGTATGAGCTTACCTTTCGGCGAAAATACACGTACTCGGGTTCTGGCGTATACGTTGCCTCCACCGGAAAGAAGCCAAAAGAGCCGCCCTGAGACATTGGTCACGTCTACTGTGACGTGAATACGCTCAAGCGGTTGAAACTCGGTCTTCACAGCCTTGATCCTGACCTCTACTTCATTGGCCCAATCGTCGCCGAACTGGGAAATTTCGGGCTCGTCCGCCTCACCACGCTCAATGGCACCAGGTGTAAACTCTACCCTCGCCGCTGGTCCTCTCTCATAATAGGAGGGCTCCTCAGGAATTTTAAAAGGCACAGGTTTTTCAAACATGTCAGAAAGAAGTGAGTCGAGGCTGCTGGAAATGGTTGTTCCAGAAAATCTAACAATCGGTAATTGTGTGTTAAATGACGACAAATCGGCATGAGATGATGATGACTCCGGACGGTGATCCGCTGTCGTTCGCGTCGCAACACCCTGTGCTGAGCAAGGTTCTTGTTGCATCAGCGTGAAAAGAGCAAAAACAACGATTCCTAGATTCTGTCTAAAATAGAAAATTGGCACTTGTCCACCTCCTAACCACTAGAGACCACAAGCGTTCCTTGATTCAGCAACACTCATCCGAAAGGCAGTTGGACTGGCTGTGAGAGTCCGATTATGGAAGTCTGCTGAGGGTGGTCGCGTAAAGGCGAGACAGACCAAGTCGCGACAACGCTCTTCGGGCAACCACCGCCTACTTTGTGCCAAACTCGACAATTGAGTGAAAGCCTCATGTTCGTGAAAACAAAAGGTATTATATTCGATAAAGCATGTATTTTGATTAGGTGTGAATTCGTGGTTTCCAGCATGCTAAAAAGAATTAGCATGCTGGGGTTCTGTGTCCTAAAAGCTACTATATTTTGAGTGTCGAAGTGATTGCTTCACATAGCGTCCTAGAAAGGAGGAGGACTTGAAGGATTGCCACCCACTTTCCAGAATGTGCCAACGCCAGGCGGAAGTTGAGGTGTGCCGGCAGGATTAGGATTGGATGGTGCAGCACATCCAGTCCAGTTTATAAGCGAAGTATTTCCATCGCCATTACTTGTACCTGGCGTGCTCGGTGACAACGTTGTAGGAGGAGGCATATCAATTCCCCAGTCTGTTGTGCCCTTGGACACAACAGCATCAATGCTCCAGGTAATTTTGCTTAATGCAATCCAAATTCCATTATCGGGTTTGTAGACAAGATAAGTTGAAAAAGTATCATGAATAGAAATTTTGGTGTATCCGGTGTTCATCGGATCGTTACCTGGAATACCGAATCCTAGAAATGGTGAATCTACAAGTTTACCTTTTGCTTCAGGGTATCCTTCAACAGTAGCATAAGTCGAAGGTGGAATAGGAACCGCAGTCGCACCTGGTGGCACTGAGTCGGAGACATAACGTGCGTAAGTGACGTCGTTCATAAAGAGTCCACCACTAGAATCGTTATCTAGTATATTGCCTGACGATTTTTGAGTATAGACAATTGTGTTATTGCCATTATTGTAATTTGTCTCGCGATCTATAGTTGTTAATTGAATTATAGCGAAGACTCCATTTTGGGGTATCCCGGTTGTGCTGACGGTTGCTGAAAACTTGTTGCCAGGAACATTATAATAGTCCCCCTGCGAGATACCATAGGAAGGCACCTTGGCGTTGGAATAATTGCGAAGCTGAGTCGCAGAATACACATCTTGAAATGTTGTTACAATCGGCTTTGCAACATTGACATTGATGGTAACCGCCGGCGCTGTCTCCAAGACCCCGTTACCGTCTTGGTAGGTTGCGTTCACTGTGATCGAGTGATTACCGGTGGTTTCATCCCAATTAAAAAGCAAAGTGTCCATATTGTTGGGAGTCGGCAGCTCATGCACCACAGAAGAGCTTAGCCTCGTCGTAGTTCCTGCAGCCCAGGTGTAAATTTGGCTTTCAACGGCGCCGGTTACAGCATATGCGATCTTTTTGAGTTGTTCTCCCAAAGGTGATGCTACATTCACTCCGACCTTTCCTCCTACGACACCATAATATGAACCACCGCTCATGTATCCGCCGCTACCAAGTGTAACGGTTGGAGCAGGTGGATCTTGATTGTCACCGCCACTTCCGCCACTTCCGCCACTTCCGCCACTTCCGCCACTTCCGCCACTTCCGCCACTTCCGCCACTTCCGCCACTTCCGCCACTTCCGCCACTTCCGCCACTTTCGCCAGCCACTGTCATATGATCAGAATTCAGTTCCAGATCAGTCCCTTGAGATGGTGCGAGTGACATTGCACGAATACTACCATTGGAGACGTTGGCAGCATTTATTGTCCCAATCGACGGGTTTGGTGAGGGGGCAGATTCAGAGGAAGGTGTCTGTGGGACTGAGTTGAAAGTCGAGCTCCCAGGCAACGCCGTATTGCCAAGAGACGACTTTCCCGATGTCGCATTGGTCGACACCGGCGTGATTGATGGCACAGCCAGGGTAACGAATGTCGTCAGGCTAGACACGGTAGGTTGTGGAAAACCGGTATTCGAAGTTGTAGTGGAAATTGGATGAGCACTATTTGATTTATTAGGGACCTGAGTGTCGTAGAATGTGATAAATCGATACATTAAAAGAGGATATGATTTTTTGAAATGTTTAATTGTGTTGTATTGCGATGATTGTATGTCAGGGATTGAATTTGGCGGCCAATACTCTCCTTAGACCCGATGGCGATCATTGAAGACGCAGAAGCCGCTCCGGGAATAAGCACGGAGACTGGCGCAAGACTTTCAAGATGGTCTGTCAAGGGACAGAACGCACGGCGTCCACGGCTGGTGTGATAGCGCATGAGTAGGTACTTCCTAAAGAGAAGTCACACGGGTGCAGGCTATTTATAAGAGTTTTGAGATATAGCGGCTGGTTGCGGGATAGTCAGGTCAATTATCTGTTTTGCCGTTGGAATTTTCGATGCCATGTTGGGGTCATTACGGGAAACCAAGTGACTTCTTGGTGAGCAGCGAAAACAACGACTGGTTTTGAGAGATCTTTAACGGTGGTCGTGGTGACCGAGAGATGGTTTTTTGTGAGCAATTGTCGTGATCAGATCAATATTGCATTGTCGGGTTTAGAAATGTTCACTTTCTTCGGCATGGAGGTCGGGCTTGAAGCGGTGCTCATTTGCAGTCTATCGCAATTTGGCCAAGGGATCCAGGCCGAGGATGGATCACCAATGAATACAAAAAGCATTGAGATACGATGACGAGAATGTAAAACGATCATGTAGTTGGGATTATAAATCGAGTAAAAATCGTGTTTGAGGTGTAAAAAATTGAATAAAATCTTAAAAATGTGATGGCGTGAAGTTGCCTAGGAAATAATCGATGACGCTCTACAGTCTGAAAGCATTCTCGCCTCGTCAGCAGAATCTGTGGGTCTGTTTCGGCTCTGGAAGACGACCGAGATTGTGCAGCAAAGCCAGTTTCGCCACTTCCGAGGTCCGAAACCCATACGACTTTCTCGTCACCAATTTCACTTTGTTGTTCAAACCCTCCACCGCCCCTGAGGAGACCTCGCCGCGAGCACGGAACCAGTTCAAGAGTAACGCTTGATGGCTCCGGATCGTTCGCGCTATCTTCTTCATCGGCTCCAAGCGCGAACGCATCACTCGTCGCGTCCACTCGTTCAAGAAGCGCTCCGCCCACGCCGCACTCTTGTAGTCCCAAAGCCTCTGAAACTCTTCCCGGAGCAAGTACGCCCGCACCGTCCGCAGGTTGTACTTCAACAACTCCGACAGTTTCACCGTCTGCTTCTCGGTCAGGTTCGCC
>Ga0153954_1000551_pt1 | contig 28904 bp, 28 predicted proteins | sample TSFL038MetaG_FD_102277 | JGI IMG/M metagenome (GOLD analysis project Ga0153954, IMG submission 102277) | Attine ant fungus gardens microbial communities from Florida, USA - TSFL038 MetaG | ecosystem: Host-associated > Fungi > Mycelium > Unclassified | place: USA: Florida, Wekiwa Springs State... | reverse complement strand
TGAGTTATGACGCGCCGAACGGTCATTACTCTTCGACGAGTGGTTACTTCGCGACGTCCGGGGCGGATTCGGGTTCTTTGCACGCGTTGCCGTCCGCGTCGTCGGGTGGGAACGGTCTGTACGTCTACGGCTCGAATCTGTTCCCCACCAATAGCTACAACGCAACCAATTACTGGGTCGACGTCGTCTTCAGACCGACCGAGAGCCAGCAGTCGATGATGACCGCGATGTCCTTCTCGACCGACTCGTTCACCCTCAGCCAGCCGAGCAACTCCACCACGACGGAGACAACCGGGTCGGACTCGCCAGGGGGGACACTGGCCCTCTTCGACGCCGCGTTGGAGCAGGTCGAGGGTAGCGGGGACGAGGCGTTCTACATGCCGGACCCCACCGCCGAGGATGATTCGGCGACATCCCGTCGTCGTTCCCAGACCAAGGCCGGCTAACGGGCACTCACTCGACTCACCGGCAGAGGTTTGGCCATGGTTCGGTAGCGTTCCTCCACCAGGGAACCTACTGCCATGGCCAACGCGCGCATGCCCGGTAAGAGACTATCCGGGAGGTGAACACTGACGTGAAGATGCGTTGTATGGGTGGTCGGGGACGAGTCTTCGAGGCCCCGGGGATCAGCCTAGGCCGTTCCCGGGGCGTCGCTGCGCTCCTCCCCGGCCACCCAGCCTGCCTGATTTCACATGGCCAACCCCTATCCGGATAGCGTCTAAGTCATTCGACCTCTTCGCCCACCCCATGTCGACGTCAAGGTCGGTCGGACGGAGCTTGGTCCTAGCCGCTCCGTCGGGCTCGGGTCCATGGAAAGGATTCACGCACAATTCATCCGAAAACCACTCCGAAATCGCCTTTTTAAGAGTCGGCCCGGGTGGTTGATTCTGCTTACGGTCGTTGACCATACCTCAATCTTCACGGCCCATTCGCGCGAGTAAGGTACAGAAAGTCTGGCGGAGTACAAATTTTGGGAGCAAGTTTGGTGGACACTCGGCCTTGATCGATTTCCGTGATCCGGGCAAAATCCCACACGGTCAGGGAAGGCTTTATGCTCAATATGATCGGCGCGATGATTGGCGCGAGAAATCCTATAACGTGGAATTTTCGGCAGGCCATCAAAACATAGGGAAATGATGGAATGCCCTAGTTATAGAAATACGAGCAGATTATGAGAGACGTGGGCATCGGAATCGTCGGCATTGGTTTCATGGGGATGATCCACTACCTGGCCGCGCGCAAGCTGGCGGGCGGTCGGGTGGTGGCGCTTTGCAGTCGGGATGAACGCAAGCTAGCCGGTGATTGGACGAGCATTCAGGGAAATTTCGGGCCGCGTGGGACCCAGATGGATCTCTCGGCACATGCTCGCTACACCGACGTCGGCGATCTTTTGGCGGACCCGGCCGTGGACCTCGTGGACATCTGTGTGCCGAACGACGAGCACGCGAAGCTGGCGATTCGGGCCTTTGAGGCCGGCAAGCACGTGCTCGTCGAAAAGCCGATCGCCCTTACCGCGGCCGACGCTGATGCGATGGTCGCCGCCGCCAAGGCGAGCGGTAAGCTCCTGATGGTCGCGCACGTTCTGCCGTTTTTTCCGGAGTTCGCCTTCGCCGCCGAGGCCGTTCGATCAGGCCGCTACGGAGCACTCCGCGCGGCGCACTTTACACGCGTCATCTCCCGTCCCGATTGGTCGGCCGGCATCACCAACGCCGATCGTAGCGGTGGACCGGCGATCGATCTGCACATCCACGATACCCACTATATCGGGCTGATCTGCGGAGTTCCTCGAGCCGTGCACTCACGAGGGGTCGTCGAGGGAGATGCCGTGATTTATCTCTCGACGCAGTATCTCTATGACACACCGAACCTCGCGGTGTCTTCGGTCTCAGGTGCCATCGCCCAGGCCGGGCGTCCGTTTGCTCATGCGTTCGAAATCTACCTCGAAAAAGCGACGATCACCTTCGAATACGCCAACCTGGCGGGGCAGGACCATCTCGCGACGCCTCTTTCCGTCATCCTGCCTGATGGGACCGTCCAACGTCCCCAACTCGGCTCGGGTGATCCCATCGAAGCCTTCACGAATGAGATCGGCGTGGCCGTTCAGGCCGTTGCGACGGGTACTCCGGCCCCTCCGTTGGCGGGTGAACTCGCGCGACAGGCCTTGCTGATCTGTCAGGCGGAGGTGGAAAGCGTCAAGTCGGGCAAGGCCGTGCCCCTCATGTAACACACCTGGCAAAACCGGCATGTCTGAATGTCATCGTTCCCATTAACGATCAGGAGGAATCCTAACTTCTGTTGGCTGACCGAGTGCCGTAAATCCGGCTTGTCAGGGCTCGGTCATCGTTTCTTCTCAAGAGCCAGGGCATTTGATTCCGATGTCGTTGTCGGGGGGACAGGATGTCCGCCTCGAGGTCGCCGGATCAGAAGGAGCTGGGTGATGCCATTGACCATGTCGGATCTTGTCCACCCGACGGCCGTAATCGATTCCGAGGCCGAGATCGCTCCCGACGTTCAGATCGGCCCGTATGCCATTATCGAAGGGGCCGTTCGGATTGGGGCGGGCTGCGTGATCGAAGGACACGCGTGTCTCTCCGGTCCTCTCACGCTGGGCCGAGACAATTTCGTGGGACACGGCGCGGTGCTGGGCAAGAGTCCACAGCATCGCGGTTATCGTGGAGAACCCACCTCGCTCAGAATCGGTGAAGGGAATGTCTTTCGTGAACATGTGACCGTGCATCGAGGGACGGAGCAGGGAGGAGGCGAAACCCGGATCGGGGATCGCAACCTTTTCATGATCGGCTCTCATGTCGGCCACGATACTCAGGTGGGAGACGGTTGCACGCTGATCAACGGAGCGCTGGTTGCCGGTCACGTCACGCTGTTCGATCATTGCATCCTCTCTGGACATTCGGCGATCCAACAGCGGGTACGCATCGGTCGCCTGGCCATGGTCGGCGGACTGGGATCGACCACCAAAGACATTCCTCCCTTTGTTTTGCACCAGGGCTACAACAGCGTTTCGAGCTTGAACACAATCGGTTTGCGACGAGCAGGGTTCTCTCAGGCCGCCATTGCGGCACTTCGTGAGGCGTTCCGGATCCTGTACAAAGAAGGGCGGACCAAGGCGTCCGCTCTCGACCGGATCGAGACCGACCTGGGAACGATTCCCGAAGTGATTGAATTTGTGACGTTCATCCGCGAGTCGACCCTGGGGATCAACCCGCTTCGAGGGACCGAACGCAAACACCGAACGTTCTGATTCTAGCCGCTGGTCATGGTTCTGAGCCTGGCCAGAAGCGATGGACCCGGCTCCGGTCTCACGAAAAGACCGGAGCCGGGTCCGTCGCCGTTTCGAATCAGGTTGGTCGCGAGGGATGCGGGCTTTCGTGGTTTGCGCATTCAAGATTCGGGAATTGCCGGTTCGTCCAGGTCGCGATGGCCCTTGGACTGACCGTCTGCCGGCCTTGCGCCCTGAAGGCTCTTGCCGGGACCCAGGAGCTGGCGGATTCTGCGGAACTCGGCCTCGTCCATCTCCCCTTCGGCGTAGGCCTGCTCCAGCTCCTCCAAAACTTCCGAATGGCTTGCGGGCTCGAGGTCCTCGGTCATTTCAGACCAAAGTCGGTAAGCGACAACCCCTGCAACAATCAAGGCGACAAGCAGGAGAATCGAGGGGAGATAGGAAGGAATAACGAAGGATAGCGAATTCACGACAATCCACCTTCTGGAAGAGGTTCACTATCCTCATCGGGATCGGGGTCGATATCCGAAACGCGATTTTCCTCGATCCCCGGTTCTGGTTCTACGCTTTTTGCTCAAAAGTATTGCCGAGAGTGTTTTACGGCGGCAACACTCCCATCGGTTTCCTTGCGTTGGTCACGCGGCCTTGTATACTCTAACGTTTGGTGGATCTCGCAAGAGGTACGTCTAAGGAGGGTCGCGGACATGCGCCTTACCATTGCCGGATTCGCGGTGGTGTTGGGACTCTTTCTGGCCGGTCCCGCGAAGCCGTCTTACGGACAGACGACGGGGCTTGATCCGTTCACACTGTACTACGGCTTCTACTTGCCACACCAGGCGGCCATCGCCGCGCAATCCACTCCCTTGGATACGATCAACGCAGCCACAGCGGCGCGGATCCCCTCCGCTGTCGGCGCCGATCGTCCCGGCCTGTACGACCCGATCACTCCCCTCGGTGAGGAAGACTTCGACCCACTTCGCCCCTACTCGAGCCGGAGGGGAACGGAGCGAGGGGCACGACCACACACGTTCCCGAGCAGTACAACCGCCGCCCGAGGTCTCAGAGGACCGGTGAATATGTACTACTCGCGGACTGCACGTTATTATTCGACAATGCGACCCGGTTCGGGCCCGAATCGAAACCTTGCGGTGAGCCGGTCCGGGCATCGAGGCATGGGGTCGATGCCCAGCATGCCTGGTCCTCGCTGATTCCGGCCCAAGGCTGCACGACTTGGAGTTGCTCGGGCGAGACTTCGGCGGTTTCTCGGGGTTCGATTTTCAGAGAACTCGCCATGGTTGCCGTCGGACTTCAACACCGTCGTGCGGCCCGTTGAGGATTAAGAGGAGAGGCCCCTCGTAATGGCGATTGGTCCCGAACAACAGCGTCTCACCCCTGCCGAACGGGCCAACCTAGTCGCCTACCTCGATGGCGAGTTGAACGAGGCCGAATCACGCGCGATCTCAACCAAGTTGACCAAAAGCGCTACGGCCCGACGCGAAGTGGAAATTCTCGAACGGACGTGGGAACTGCTTGACCTGCTCCCACGCCCGAAAGCCTCCCAGGATTTCACCGCTCGAACCCTTCACGAAGTTGAGCAGCTTTCACTCAAAGGCAATCGGTTCGAGTCGGCTGTACTTCACACAAGCCAGCGCGTGGCCGCCGCGGCGGTCTGGGTCGTGGTCTCGCTGGTCACCCTCTCCGTCGGGTATGCTCTCACTCAATGGGTCTGGCCTAATCCGACCGCCCGGCTCGCTCGTGACCTGTCCATCGCCGAGCATCTCGATGAGTATCGCGACGTTGGCTCCGTTCAATTTCTGAAGGAGCTGGAGAACTCCCAGGAATTTAGTGTCGATCGCGACTAGACCCAGCGCGCCCAATCGGCCGAGGAACCCGATGCCCGTCGGTCACCAAGCTCCTCTGTTTCTGCTGCTCGCCTTGACCGTTTCTCCCATGGCCAAGGCCGATGAGGAGGAAAACTGGGCCAGGCTTCGATCCATGCCTCGAGAACATCGTCAGAGCCTTTCCCAAAAACTCCGTGAGTTCGATCGACTTCCCTCCAACGAAAAGGCAGCCATCCGAGCCCTCGACCAAGAACTCAACTCACAACCGACTGCGAATCGGGCCAACTTTCAATCGATGATTCGCCGGTACCACCTTTGGCTTCAAACGCTTTCCGAAGATCAACGCAACCAGATCGAGGCGACCCCTGTCGAGGAACGGATGGCCGCCGTCGTCAAGCTCCGCGCCAAGACCAAAGCGAACCCGAGCGAGGGAGAAAGTCATGTGTTACTTCAGGTGACGGGACCGTCGCCGACGAACCTCGCGACGTTGCTCCAAACCTGGATGAGCCTCACTCCGAAAGAACGAAACGAGCTTGAGAAGCTGGATCCAACGGAACGCACACAACGGATCCGGAGCCTCGCTCGGGCCAAGAAGCAGAAACCGATCGCTCCCCTGACCGATGCCCAACTGGAAGCGTCGCTCCACAAAATGAAGGCCGATCCGCAACTCACGGCGTGGATTAGCCGGATCGAGACCAATGCCGCTTCCAAAGCTGCTACGGCCAAGAAGCAAGGGTCCTCCGCTAAAAAAGCGGATATGTCCAAGAATTTACCCAACCCGGTTCGGGTTCTCACAGAGAATTATCATTTCTTGATTCAACCGCCCAAGAAGGTCGAGTCCTCGAAACTGGTTGCCTTTGAATCCTCCCTGCCGTCATGGTTTCGGGCTTCCTTCGACCATTTTTCACCCCAGGAAGCGAGGCGGCGGCTCACCATCCTTTACCGTCTGATCTACGGGGAGTTGGATCATCCGGGAGCGAGTCCGTCGGAGCCGAGTGCCTCGGAAAGCGGTGAGAAGGCCGCTTCGACGCCCAAGAACACGCCCGCGAAAGGTGCGAGCACTCCCTCGCTACCACAGCCCTCGAATTTCTGAGGCTTGTTTTGACCCAAAGGGGTTTTGGGCGTGTCGAATCGCGATCTCTACTGGATGCGTCGTGCGTTAACCGAAGCGGAGAGCGGTCGGGGACGAGTCGAGCCCAACCCCATGGTGGGGGCCGTGGTCGTCCGCGATGGGCAAGTGATCGCCACGGGCTATCACGGTCGCTTTGGAGGGCCCCATGCTGAAGTCGAGGCACTCGTCCGGGCGGGGGCCGAGGCGAAGGGAAGCACGATCTACGTCACGCTCGAACCCTGCTGCCACACAGGAAAGACCCCGCCCTGCACGGAGGCGATTATCGCCTCGGGAGCCGCTCGTGTCGTGGCCGCAATGCGCGACCCCTTTCCCAGGGTTGCCGGGGGAGGCCTGACGCGGCTTCGCAACGCGGGGATCGAGGTGGCCGTCGGGTTAGAATCCGAATCCGCTCAACGCTTGAATGCCCCCTACCTCAAATTGTTGGCGACCGGCAGGCCTTACGTCACGGCGAAGTGGGCCATGACGCTCGACGGTAAGACCGCCACGGCCTCCGGCGACAGCCGCTGGATCTCGAACACTCGCTCGCGCTCGCTCGTCCACGAGGTTCGTGGCCAGATGGATGGCATCCTGATCGGGATCGGGACCGCCATGGCCGACGATCCTCAACTCACCGCGCGGCCGCCGGGCCCTCGCGTCGCGAGCCGGATCGTGCTCGATTCGGAAGCCCGGCTTTCACCCGAGAGTCGGCTCGTTCAGACCGCGCGAGAGATCCCCGTCCTCGTTGCCGTCACCGAAAGGGCCGCGACCGAGCGTCGCGAGAAATTGGCCGCGCTCGGGTGCGAGGTTTTGACCTATCCCGGTCAAGGTGACGTGCCCATCCACGCGCTGCTCGACGACCTTGGCCAAAGGAGAATGACCAACCTCCTGCTCGAAGGGGGAGGCCGCGTTCTCGGTTCCTTCCTCAACGCTCGCGAGGTCGACGCGATCGACGTTTACATCGCCCCCATCGTCGAAGGAGGGGCCCCCGCCTTCACTCCCGCTTCCGGGGCTGGTAACCCCATCATGTCGCTGGCAAGCCGTCTTGAGCATCAGACGGTCAGCCTCATCGATGGAGACATCCGAATTCGAGGAGCTTTTCCACGCTCCTGGATGCCCCTTGAGTGACCTTGACCCCAACGGGAGATCTCCGTACAGTCGAATATGCAAACGATGGCATGAATTTTGCCCAAAATACCTTCCCGGAGCCGCCAACCTCGTGAGGGAGCCGCGACGCGAGCCGGCGAGTGACAAGCTGGCCCCCAAAGCCGTGGTGGGGCGGGTCAGTCTCTACCTGAGACAGCTCGAAACCTTCCAACGCCAAGGACATACGACGATCTCGAGTAGCCAGCTCGGAACCGCCCTGGCGATCAACAACGCTCAGGTGCGCAAGGACCTGGCATTCTTCGGGCAGTTTGGACATCCCGGCATCGGCTACCGAATCGAGGAACTCAGTTCCGCGCTTCGCAGAATTCTGGGGATCGACCATGACTGGCCTTTGGCCCTGGTGGGCCTGGGAAATCTAGGCAGGGCACTCCTGCGATACCGCGGGTTCCGAACCCGTGGTTTCCATATCGTCGCCCTGTTCGACAATGACCCCCAGAAGGTCGGGCGAACCCATGACGGACTCGTGGTCGAGCCGATCGAAGCGCTCCATCAGGCCGTCAATTCCCGAAACGTCACTCTGGCCGTACTTTGCGTTCCGGCCGATTCGGCTCAGAGGGTGGCCGATCATATGGTGGCGTGCGGGATCCTGGGCATTCTCAACTTCGCTCCGGTGCCGGTCAGCGTTCCGCCCAGCGTGAGCGTGGTCGCCGTCGACCTCAGCGTTCAGCTCGAACACCTCGCGTATAAAGTACAAAATTCCCAAGGAACGATTTCCTACGTCGGAGAGGCTTTGCGTTCTCCGGGACGTTCGTTAGAATAGGTCCCGTTCTGCTTACCCGGTGGTGAAACGGTATCACAACAGGTTTTGGTCCTGTTTTTCCAGGTTCGAATCCTGGCCGGGTAGCTGGTGATTCTCGAGGCCGCCGTGTGAAGACACGGCGGCCTTTCTGCTTTCGAAGCTGAGTGAAAAAAAGCGACGCGTCACCTGGCGCTCGAGGGAGGCACCTCCCCAAGATTTCGACCCGTCCCGACGAATGTATGGGAAGAAAGGCGGCCTCAACGACGAGGCTGCCCTTCGTCGAATCAGGGTCCCGCATGGGGACAGGAAGGCTACGATGACTGAATTCGCGAAGATGAAAATCAGCTTTGCGATGGCGCTCTTGGGAACTCTCTTCGCCTTGCATCCGTTCGTCGACCGGTTCGCCGACCGAGGCTTCCTCTACCTGGGCTATGACCTGAAGATTTTTTATGCCTACTTCTTGATCGCGGGACTGCTGAGTATTTGCGTCTACTGTTATGCCGTGGCGCTAACGACGGAGCGAGCGCACTCGCGACTCGAGCGCATCGGCAACTCATCTTACGCCCTGGCGGTGATGATCGTGCCCATCTTCGGTGGGCTCTATATCGCCAGCGTCCTGGCGTCGCAGTTCCAGTATTCCCACCTTGCGTGGGCGGCTCCCTCCGTGGCAATCGGAGTGGGGGGCGGCTGGTTCTTGCTCTCGCAGTTCGTGACCTGGCGGCTTCGCAGACGCCTCGGCGAGCATGATCGCCACGCCAAGATCGAGCAATTAGCTCGAAAGGAGAGCGAATCGATTCGCCAAGCTCGCGAGCTCTTTCAGCACGAGCACTATGACTTGAGTGTGATCGAGGCCTGGCGCGCCATTGAAGCACGCTTGGGACAGGCCCTGTTGGCCCGTCGCATCGTGCCCCGCAGCGATCGTCCGCACGCCCTCTTCGACCTCGCGACCCGCAAGGGAATTCTTCGCGAGTCGGCCCTGGGCATTATTGAGGATATGAAACGGCACTGGAATGTCGCCGTCGGCACGGAACCGTCGACCAGGCAGTCCGCCAGCGAAGCTCTGAGCACTGCGCGGCATATCCTGGCCACGGTTCCGGTCGGTCATCCTGAGCATGTTGTCAGACCGACGCCCTGACGCCGGCGGCTACAGCGGGTCAGGCCGGCTGTGGGGTCAACCAGGCCGCAGCCTGTTGTTCATGGGCGCGAATCGCGTCCTCATTGTTGAGCAGGGTCTCGGCGATCGCGTCGAGGCCCTTCAAGAGCCGGTCGCGGTCTGACTCGGGGACGTCGAACGCGAACCGGCGGTCGGCCTTCCCTGCGGAATGCAGGGTGACCGATTGGTCACGGAGATCGACGGTGACTTCGGCACCGCCGGGGGCACGCTCGGCGTCAACGATTTGCTGCCAGTCTTCCTCGGAAAGTTCGATCGGCAGCAGTCCGTTGTTGAAGGCGTTTCCCTCGAAGATGTCGGCGAAGCCCTCTCCCTTGCCCGGGGCGATCACCGCGCGGTAGCCGGCCTGTGCCACGGCCCAGACCGCGTGCTCGCGACTCGAGCCGCAGCCGAAGTTGCGGCCAACAACCAAGATGGTCGCACCTTGATATTTTGAATCGTTGAGCGGAAAATCCGCGTTCAAGGTGGCCTTGGCGTCGGGGTTGTCGATCGGGGGCGCTCCCCCCGCGACATACCGCTTGTCGGCAAAGAGCAGGGGACCGAAACCGGTCCGTTCGATCCGCTTCAAGTAACGCGCGGGGATGATGAGGTCGGTGTTAACGTTGGTCCAGTCGAGCACGGCTACTCGGCCGCGATGGCTGACGAAAGGCTCCATGAAAACCTCGGAAAGCGTTTGGGATCAATCGGCTAGAATTTCCGTGCGTGTTTTTTTGTGGGATGTCATCACGCCCTTGAGCGTTAATGACCATTCGACCCGCCCAGCAACTGGCGGACGTCCGTGAAGCGACCCGTGACGGCAGCGGCGGCGGCCATGGCCGGGCTGACCAGGTGAGTACGGCCACCGGGACCTTGACGTCCCTCGAAGTTGCGATTGCTCGTGCTGGCGGCGCGCTGGCCGGGCGTCAACTTGTCGGGGTTCATGGCCAGGCACATGCTACAACCGGCCTGGCGCCATTCGGCTCCCGCTTCGTTGAAGATGCGGTCGAGGCCTTCCGCCTCGGCTTGGTGGCGTACCTGTTCGCTTCCGGGAACGACCAGCGTCCGAACGCCTTGGGCGACTTTGCGCCCCTGGAACACCTTGGCGGCGGAGCGGAGGTCTTCGATCCGGCCATTGGTACAGGACCCGATAAAGACGACGTCGACAGCGATGTCAGAAACCGGCGTGTTGGGAGTCAGCCCCATGTACTCAAGGGCTCGCTGGGCGTCTTCCCGACTGGCGAAGGGGACCTGCGCCGGGTCAGGAATCCGGCCGGTCACGTCGATCGTCATCGCCGGGTTCGTTCCCCAGGTTACTTGTGGTACAAGTTTGGATGCGTCGATCTGAACATGCCGGTCGAAGGCGGAGGGATCGTCGGTCTTGAGCGTCTTCCAATCGGCGAGTGCGGCTTCGAGCGCGGCTCCCTTGGGGGCGAACGGGCGATCCACCTTGGTGATGTACTCGATTGTGGTATCGTCCGGCCCGATCATGCCTGCCCGGGCTCCGGCTTCGATCGACATGTTGCAGATGGTCATCCGGCCTTCCATGGACAAGGCCGAGATCGCCGGGCCGAAGAATTCGATGACGTGTCCGGTGCCTCCGCCCGTGCCGATGGCCCGGATCACCGCCAGGATGATGTCTTTGGGCTCGAGACCGGGCGGGAGTTTGCCGGTGACTTCGATGCCCAAGGACTTGGGGCGCCTGCCTTGCCAGAGGGTCTGGGTTGCCAGGACGTGCTCAACTTCGCTCGTGCCGATACCGAACGCCAACGCACCGAAGGCGCCATGGGTGCTGGTGTGGCTGTCGCCGCAGACCATGGTCAATCCCGGGAGCGTAATCCCGAGTTCGGGACCGATGACGTGAACGATCCCTTGCCGGCCGCTGCCGATGTCGTAGAGGGTAATCCCGAAATCGCTGCAATTCTTCCGCATGGCTTCGACTTGACGTCGCGACATCGGCTCGCGAATGTCGAGCTGATTGTCAGTCGGCACATTGTGATCGAGTGTTGCAAATGTGAGCGCAGGTCGACGGACCTTGCGCCCGGTGAGCCGGAGCCCCTCGAACGCCTGCGGACTCGTCACCTCGTGAACCAAGTGTCGGTCGATGTAGAGCAGAGTTGCCTCGTCGGTCGTCGTCACCTGGTGCCGTTGCCATACCTTCGCGAACAGGGTCTCAGACATCACCGGCTTCCTTCAATCAAGTTTTCATGCGTGGGTTCGAAATCGTCCTTGGGCCGAACGAGTCACGAAGACACGACACGACCCGCAGACTCCTGGGGTCGTCGTCAACACGCGACCCACAGACTCCTGGGATCGCCGTCAACACTTCACTGGCTTTTTCATTTGTCGGAGGGAAAAGTGAACGGGGGTGTTTTCGACAGGCCCCCTCCGCAATAGCCCTCGCTCCTCCAGAATAACGAATTCTAATATTCAGGGCGAGAGGCGCCCTGCGGGAGTGGGCTCGGCGGGTGCCGGCAATTCGCGATGGATTGCGAAATCGTAGAGGAAAACGCCGAAGAGGCCTCCGGCGAGCGGGGCGACGAGCGGCACCCAGAAGTAGCTGCCGTGAGAGATGAAAACGGACGGACCCCAGCCCAGCAGGCACGAGGCCAGGCGAGGACCGAGATCGCGCGCTGGGTTGATCGCGTAGCCGGTGAGTCCCCCGAGCGACAGTCCGATCGACCAGACGATGGCGCCGATCAAGAGCGGTTCCAGGTTCATCATGGGCGCGGCGTTACGACGATCGGTCACCGCCCGGACGCCGAAGAGCAAGACGGCCGTGCCGAGGAACTCGCTGAAGAGGTTTCCCGTCAAGCCCTCGAACTTCGGATACGTCGCGAAGACGCCGGCACCGCCTGCGGCTGGGCCGCTCAACATGCCGTCGAGCAGAGCTCCCCTGGCGATGTGGTTCGATTGTTCGAAGGCGGTGAAGGCGGCACTGTAGTCCGCGTAGACGATCATCGCGCCGCAGAATGCTCCAGCCAACTGTGCGGCCCAGTAGGGGATGAGCGCCGACCATGCGACCTCTCCGCGAGCAGCCAGCGCGAGAGTCACGGCCGGGTTGAGATGGCCGCCACTGAGCCGGCCGCTCACGTAGACTCCCAGCGTCACGGCGAGTGCCCAGCCCGTCGTAATGACGATCCAGTCCGCCTGCTTATCCAAGAGATTCTCCGAAGCGACGACGCCGTTGCCCAACACGATCAAAAGCAAGGTCCCGAGAAACTCCCCGACCAGGATCGACCGTAATGTAGGTGTCGGCATAGGACGGGGTCGCTCCGTGTGAAAGGTTCGCGTTATGCGGGCCCTAGGCGTCGAAGCTGAATGCAATCCAATTCCGAATGAAAATCGATTGATCTCATAAAACCCTGGATGGTCGTCGAGGACGAACCTTCAAGTTCCGGGCCCCGCCCATTTGCGAAAGGCCTGGAACCTCGACGCGTTGTCCCCAGCGACCCATTTTCTCAGACTCTTCCATCGTAGAGCTTAACCAGGCAAATCGGTCTTCGCCATCTCGTCGGCATGATAACTTGATCGGACGAACGGTCCGCTGGCAACCTCGAGAAAACCGAGGGCTCGAGCCATGCGACCGAGCTCATCAAACTCGTCGGGTGGGAGGTACCGCACGACCGGGAGATGTTTCGGTGAGGGCTGAAGGTACTGTCCCAGGGTCAGAAAGTCGCACCCGACGGCACGCAGGTCGGCGAGCGTCTCGAGGATCTCTTCGGTTGTCTCCCCTAATCCGAGCATCAAGCCGCTCTTGGTGCGTACCTGGGGATGAGACCGCTTGGCGTGTTCAAGAACTCTCATGCTCACCGCATATTGGCTCTTGCGGCGCACGTACTGTTGCAGTCGAGCGACGGTCTCGAGGTTGTGATTGAAGACCTCGGGTACGGCCGAGAGCACGATATCGATCGACTCGAGACGGCCGTCGAAATCAGGGGTGAGAACCTCGATGGTGGCTCCCGTCCGGGCTCGGACCGCGAGAATGCAACGGCGGAAATGATCGGCTCCGCCGTCCGGGAGGTCGTCACGCGTGACCGACGTGATGACGACGTGTTTGAGACCGAGCCGAGCGCAGGCCTCGGCGAGGCGGTCCGGTTCATCCTCGGCGACGGCTTCGGGATGCCCTCGTTTCACGGCGCAGAAGCCGCAGGGGCGAGTGCAGACCTCGCCGAGGACCATGAACGTCGCCGTGCGCCGGGTCCAACACTCGGAGCGGTTGGGGCAGCGGCCACTTTCGCAGATCGTCTCGAGGCCCAGCTCACCGATCAGATTCTTGGTGAAGTACGTTCCCCCCGAAGTGGGGATCGGCCGCTTGAGCCACTCCGGAAGCCGGCGCTTGGGGGGCTCGACCAAGCCGGGATCCGCTCCCAGTACCGGCAAGACCGGTAGACCAGAGCGCTCAGCCGGGGCTTTGAGCGTAGACATGGGATCGAACCTTCCGGCGGATCAAGGGATGATGCGAGTAGATGTGGTGTCGCTCGAGACCGAACGCCGATTCCAAGTGGCGGATCAAGGATTCCCGCACTTTTGCCATTGGCGCTGGCCGTTGCCGTCGCGCTTCCATCGACGTCTGACGAAGCGGATACGGCCCAACGCCGGGCTCTTCAATGAGGTCGAAAGGACCCAGGAACGCCCCGACATTGAGCGTGAAACCGTGATACGCAACCCATCGGCTGATCGCGATGCCCATCGAGGCGATCCGAGAATTTCCGAGAAAGACTCCGGGCAGATCCGCTCGAGTTTCGCCGCGGAGCTCGAATTCGCTGAGCACACCCAGGACGGCGTTTTGTAGGCCTTCAAGATAACGCTTCAAGTCGAGCTCGAGCGTTTCCAGGTGGAGGATCACATAGGCCGACAACTGGCCTGGCAAGTGTAGCACGCATCCGCCGCCCCGGTTGACCCAGCGGACCTCGATATCGAGCGCGCGCAGCTCTTCATCATCGAGGGCGATATGGGCGCGACTCCCCGAGCGGCCGACGCTAATCGTCGGTGGGTGCTCGCACAGGATGACCGAGGCTCCTCCCCGTTCGCCATGCTCGTAAACGAGCCGGCGCTGGAGCTGCTGAACGTCCTCAAACTCAACCAGCCCAAGCAAATAGATTTCGAGGGGCGGAGTGGTGGGGGAAACCATCATCGCGTATCCAACCCCCAGCTCACGAACCGCTTGGACCGTTCTCTGAGCGCCGCACGCCACGGCGTCTTAACACCCACTAATCTACCTCGTAACTTCGGAACCCGACAAGATCGATCAGAGCTCCTCCGTAAACGGCCACAAGCCAATTCAGGCCACCCAACGAATTCGATGCATGCGTTCAATTTACATAGACTACCGAGTGATCGTTCACCACGTCTCCTGCATCGAAAAAGTCGGGGCTCGCTCAAGCACAATGGAGAAGTCGAGCCTGAGGTCCCTTCGCTCAACTCTCTGTGCAATCTTCCTTGAGCCTGGTAGCGATCATCACTTGAGATCGATGCTGTACTCGGTTTTCCCTTCGACGACCTCGATCTCGACCTGTGAAGAAGAAGTGTGCTGAAACTTTCGCGGTACCGCTTTTCCTGCCTCGGTGATGGAGACTCGGTGGACTCCAGGAACGGCTCCGTCATTCTCCTGGAACGTGCTCAACACAAAGGTTCCGTCAGGTTGGATCCCGCCATGAGCCTCGCGGCCTCGGTCGACCGGTTCGAGGGTGATGTTTCCCTTGGTAAGCGGCTTCCCCTGATAGGTCACCTTGCCCTTGACGGTCACGGTGGATCCCCTCATCGCGGAACCCTGATTCTTATCGCATCCGCAAGAGGCCAGGAGCATGAGAGCAGCGAGGGCTTTGGAAAGCGGCATGCGGCTGCGCATCGGTCTGGATCTCCTCAACGAATGCGGAAAAACCACCATCTTGGTCGCAACCAAGTTGGCTGGTTTTTCCGCATTCATGGCGTGCATCAACGAGGTTTTTGCCCTTGGATCAATACTGGTCGGCCGAAATCACTTCGCCGCCAGCGATTGTTCCGAGACTCCGCCAGGTGACCGGGCTCACCGAGTTCTTGATGTAGCGCACGCTGCCGTCGGCGAACAGCGTATTGACCCCGCCCGAATGATAGCTGCTGGCGGAGAGGGACATGTAGGTCGGGCCGCCGTCGTTCTCGTCCACCGAGTCCCAGTCCATGGGCACGGTCCTACCGGTGATCGGGCTACCCGTCGCCCGACTCACGGCAGTGACCGGGGAGTTCGGGGGCATCGCCGTCGTAAAGCCCGAATAATACACCCCGCCGTTGACCCAGCGGGTGTGGCCGATCGGTCCGCCTGCTTTGATCTTGCTGCTCCCCGTTCCGCACGACGCAATGAGCGAGATCAGCGCAGCCACGGAATTCGGCCCCGGAGCCGGAACGTTGGTCGGGGACCAGGTACCCACGGATGCGTCTGAGGGGACAGACGGAGTGCTCAAGCAACTCCTCATCTGGGGGTGACCGATGTAGCCCTCGGAAACGGCGAGCGTGTTACTCGTCCCGTCGGTGATCATCGCGATGGTTCGGGCGTAGTTCGGCCCGAACATGGCCGAGTTTCGTGGTCCGACGCTGTTCGTTGAACCCCAATTCACCGACCAAACGTACCAGTCACCGTCGCACGTCCCATAGCTGGTGGTGGCGTAAAAGGTCGGGTTGGTATAACCGTCGTCGATGTGTGACCCCGGATCACTTGGGCAGAACATGATGTTCAGCGGCATATTCGCGACCGTGAGATTCTTCGGATCGCTGTATGTGAGGCTGAAGTTGATCGCATTGTAGAGTGCGCCCTGCTCGAGGAAGGGGGAGACCCGAGCAAAAGCACTCCATGAGGACTCGAAAGCCCAACTACCTGGAGAACCGGTCGGCGACGGCACAAGGATTGTCGTCGGAGGAAAGCTTCCGACAGAACTCTCGTAGTTGAACATCGCGAGCCCAATCTGTTTGAGATTGTTGACGCATTGGGCACGGCGGGCCGCCTCGCGTGCCGATTGCACGGCGGGCAACAACAGGGCAATCAGCACAGCGATGATCGCGATGACGACTAACAACTCAATCAACGTGAACGCCCGACGTCGTTCCACTTGCATCGAAGACTCCAGAACCTAACAGGGGGGAAGGATTAAAGAGGCAAGAATATCCAGGAACGAAAACCATATTGAATTGCGAATCGCCCTGTCAAGATTCTAAGCGATATTTTATCGAAGTCTCAAAATGTGAACGTGAATTCATAGATTTTTCGCTTATTCTTCACAGGACATGTGAAGCGTTAGGCCTGCGGGTGGCCTGCGAAGATCGTCTTGATGGTGGGGTAGAGGAGGGCTGATCAGGGGGCGGGGATGACAGGGCTGGCTTCGAGGAGTCTGCGGCCTTGCTGCTCATCGATGGCGAGGCAGGTGAGAAGGCGGTGGCGAATCGTCGTCAGAAGGAGATCGATGTTCTCTGGACTCGTGTCGCTCAGAGGGATAGCGCCGCCGGCCCGCTTATCGTGTCCCCCGGCGGTTCCCAGGCCTTCGACAACCTCGCGCAGCACTTCCCCCGAATGCCCTCCCAAGAGGCTGACGCGAAGGGATAGCTTCAGCATGTTGTCGAAGAGGCCAATCGTGACCGCCCAGTTGACCTGGTCGAATCGCACGAAAAAGTCGGCGAGTTCGGCAATAATGTCGGGCTGAGTCACGACGCCACACCAACTTACCACGACATCTCGATAGAGAAATGCATTGGCGAGCGCATGCTGAAATGTAGCGAAGTGACTCTGCGGCAGTTTCGGATTTCGGATTTGGGCCAACAAGTCTTTATCGGCGCGTGGGAAGAGCCACACGAGCGCCCCATCGTCGAGCGATGAGGCTTCACGCGGATACCCTGCGATTTCGGACTCGATGCCATAGAGCAGGGCGGTGGCCACCCGAGGCGTGAGCCCGATGTTCTGCTCGAGCAAGTAGCCGGTCACGATCGTGCTCGTTGCCCCGATGTGGGGCCGGAGGTCACGGAACAAGACCCCGGTGAGGACGCCGCCCGTCTCGTGGTGATCAATGACCACTTGCGGCATCGCATCCTCATTGGCCCGGCGCCCGGTAAAGGGCTGCGAGTCGACCATGATGACCGCAGTCCCCGGATCGATCTTGACTTCGCCGACCGGGACAATCGGGATGTTCAGGATTTCGACCATCGCGCGATTCTCTGCGCGAGCGATCATGCCGTCGAACGTCAGGATGACCGGCTTGCCCGGCTGAATCTGCTCGATCATCGCCTGCAACCCGAGCATGCTGGCCAGCGCGTCCGGGTCGGGGTTGACGTGGGAGACGATGACGACCCGCGAAAAAGGCGCCAGGGTAGCAAGAAGTCGCTCGGAGCGGAATGTCCGGACGAGATTCGGTTCCGGTCTAGCTTCGGCCGTCATCGCGGTCGTCTTCCCGAGAACCCGTCGGCATCATCGAGCACCGATTTCGCCGACGGAGATTTCTTTACCGAGTCTACGACAACTCCGACTGCATTCGCCAGTGCTTCCGGCGGAACCCCGCGCCACACCGGGTGTTGAGCGATCGACCTGGCCGGAACCGACCAGGTGCTCTCCTCGCGGAAATCAAGGGCTTTCCGGAGAGGGAAGCATACCTTTCGTTTTCTCGCGGGTGACCGCACGGTCGGCATCAATTTTCGGTGGTACAAGGCTTGCCCGCACCCTCGGGCCCCCTTCGATGATTCCCTTCGTCTTTGGAGCAGGCCGATTGGCGAAGGCGATCAGCAGGGCGAGTCCGATGGCTGTCGTCATCAGGTTGGTCGCGAACAGTCGGCGCTGAAGACGATCGCAATGGGATTCTTGGGACGGTCCCGAACCGAGCGCGTGAATGATTGCCGGCGTCAAGGTATTCCCGGCATAGAACATGAGCAAGATACCGCCGAGGATCGCCAGGGCCTCAAACGCGATGAGTGGCCCGCGATACTCGGGAAAACTCAGCGGAACACCGAAATAGGCGGGCAGGGCGATGGCTCCCGAGGTCGCACTCCAGGTGTAGAGTCGAGGGTAGAGTACCCGGATCAATCGTCCTCCAGCTTCGTTACCGAGCGCTGGGAGTAGGATCGGAATGACTCCCCAGGTCATGAAGAGGAGGCTCCCAACCCAGGCACTCATGGCCATGACATAGACAGAGTCGAAAAGTGCCAGGAGGAATCGCGCGGTCACGGCAACATTCCACGAGTCAAGCGTCGCTTCCGAGGAGTGACGACCCTCATCAGACCGGCTCGGTAGGGCAACCCAGGGGTTATCTCCGGGCATGAGCATGATGCTGGGACGGCTCTCCCGGACGATCGTTTCCGCTCCCCTTTTGTCGTCGAGCATACGTGATCAAGGCGTGACAGGCCATCCCCTCCATCCCACCATTGTTCATCCCAAGGAGGGGGCTGGAACCACCGAACCAACAAAACGCACAGATCCTTGTTCTCGCTCCAAACCCGATGGCTGAAGCGAGAACGAGGACCAGGCAGCGAACAGGTTTCGCTCAGAGACCAGGAGACTCTGCGGGCAGGCTTTGGTCATGGGAAATCAGTGCGGAGGGAGGCCGAAGAGGAGTTTGCGACGCCCCAGGGACGACCCTCGGCCCCATACCGGGCCCTCGAAGACACGTCCTCGACCTTCCAGACTACGCATTCTTTTGTCAATACTTCCCTTCGGGATCGCCTCCCAGAGTTGACCGGATCATTGAGAACCGTTTCGATTCATCAAAACTCGCTCGAGAACTGCCGGATCGATCTTGACGGGCTTGGCCGGTTTCTTCGACTTGGGCGGCTCCTCGGCGCTGGCGTTTTGCGGCAGATTTGGGGCGCCTCCTGGCAGGGGGGGCAACGAGCCCGCCTGGCCGTTGCTCGCTACGCCATCGGCGCTTGCCGTTTGGCCAACCTTCGGAGGGGGACCGCCTTCAAGGTACGGCACGGGGAAATCGGTATCCGCCGGGGCGTAGGGTTGCATCGCCGAACCACTGCCCGTGAGCATTTGACCGGGCGGTAGCGGAGTTGGCTGGTGGTAGACCGGAGGCGGTTGCGGTCGCGAACCGGTCGCCGGAGTGGGCGTCAACGGTAGCGGTACACTGTTATCGCGACGGCTGGCGAAGCGTTCGCCGCTCTCGCCTTCGGGATTGACGGTAAGGAAGGGACGCTGTGGCGAAGTCGAAGCCGTCGACGCTCGTTGCGCCGCGTGGAGATTGTTGATCCATTTCGCCAGGATCTGGTACATCAGATCATTTGATCCCGTGAAGATCGGACGCTTGTTGGTACCCGCGCCGTGCGGTCGGAGCGTGCTCGAAAGCAGGACGCTCTTGGCGGGATTCTCCCAATCCACGAGATTAAGCGTTGCGTCGAGGTTGGCGCGAATGGCGTCCGAAGTCATCGCGCTTTTCGTTTTGACCTGAACGAGCCGGAAGTCGCCCGCATAGTTCTCGTTATGGCATCGCGCACACCGAGCTTGGAGCACGAGATGTACATGGCGCCGGAACTCTTCCACGCGGCGGACGGCCGCGGCCTTGGAGAGGCCCTCGATTTGCGGCAGCGAGGAAATCCCCATGTCTCGTGATGCACGATCGAGGACGGCGCGGCTGATGCGTTCGGGCTGACCTTCAACGGCTTCGGCGTTGGCCTGAACGACGTTGCTGTCACGAGCCGCCCGACGAGCTTCGCCCTCGCCGATTTTTTGGAGCATCCTCTCGGCTTCTCGGTACTTCGGGCTCAGAGCCAGAACGGTCTGGAGTTCGATCTTGGCTTGACTTTCAAGCTGGTTCGTCAGGCACCAACGGGCGAGTTTCATACTCTCGTCCGGGTCGCGTTCCGGCAAACGCTCGTGTTGATAAGCGTAGGCTTCCTCAAGCGTGCGGAACTTACCGACCACCATACGCTTGGGATAGGGGATCTTGCTTCCCCCTACGTGGAGAATATAGCCTGCCTGGTCTACGGAGATCAGGCCTTGCTTCACTCCACCGTTGGTTAATAGGAGCACCGCGGAAGAAGGGGCCGGTGCAACAGCCGAAGCGGGGCCCGACGGGGCTGCGGGTGGGTTGGCGGTGCCGAAGCGCGCAAACCCTACCAGACCCAGCGCGGTCAGGCCGGTGGCGAGAAGGGAGTTTTTAGGTGACATGGTGGCGGGACCATAGCCTCGCCCTTAAAATTCGTCAAGGCAAACCGCGCTTACCCGGGAAGCCTTTTCCCGAGGCGGTTCCGCCCGCAACTCCGAGATCGTATGGAATGGACCGGATCGAGCCCTCGAGCCTCCTTGCCGAACTGGTCGGACAACTCGTAGTCATCGATCTTCGCTCGACGTACGTCTGTCTCGGCACGCTCCGGAAAATCGACGGGGTCTACCTCGAGCTTACGGATGCCGACCTCCACGACTTTCGCGACAGCGCGGCAACCCGCGAAGTCTATATCTACGACTCCGTTCGACTTGGGATTCGCCGCAATCGTGCGTGCGTGCTCGTCCGCCTTGATGAGGTTGTCGCCATCACCCGATTCCGTGATGTCGCCGGGTCTTGAGGACGGACTTTCCTGGCCCACAGGATCGTGTGGTGCTTCCTTCCCTATATTTTCGGATCTCGGTCGAATACACTTTCAGTATGACAGGAAGCCCGGCCGATTGCTGACGGCTTTTCCTAGCACGGTCGCTCCGGAATCGCAAAATGGCTTCCCTCTGAATTGAGGTTACTCAAACTATGTTGAAAACGCGATGGTTGCTTGCCCTGCCACTGGCATTCGCCGCTTGGGTCGGCACGGCGCAGGCTGCGTCGATTCGCGACGAGGCGGGTATCTTCGACCCCGATACGGTCCGCCAAGCCCAGGTGGTGCTCGATCGGGTCGAAAGCCGCACCCACTTACCCACGACGATCGAGACCATCGATTCGCTCCAAGGTGATTCGATCGACGCTGCGGCCATCCGGCTTGGAGAGAAGCGAGGCGCTAGCGGGCTTATTGTTCTGATCGCGAAACAAGAGAAGAAGATCGACGTTCGCGTCGATCGTAGCTATCTCCGAGCGTTCCCCACGTCTCGTCTGTCCCGGATCCGAAGCGCGTTCACGAACGAGTTCCGGAACGGCGACTTCGGCGCCGGGCTTACGCAAGGCGTTCGCGAAATCGAGAGGGAAGCCATTCAGGCCGCGGCTGAGAACGGAGGAATGCTCCGACAACATGCTCCCGCCGTTGGACGCCGGGTCCCCATGGGGCGTCCCGGAGCGGCACATCAGTCGTTCGGTTTGGGCTCGCTGCTCGGCATCGGTCTCGGGATCATCGCCATCCTGTTCATCCTGCGATTGATCGGGGGCGCCCTCGGCGGTGGCTACGGCGGACAGGGCCGGATGATGGGTGGACCGGGCCGGATGATGGGCGGACCAGGGTATGGCGGTCCCGGCTACGGCGGTGGTGGTGGCGGCTTCTGGTCCAGCATGTTCGGCGGCATCGGAGGTGCCCTCGCGGGCAACTGGCTCTATGACCAGTTCTCCGGTCGCCACCACGGCGGCGGCTACAGCGACACGTCCTCCTCCTACGGCGATGCCGGCCAGGGTTACTCGGGTGACACCGGCGCAGGCGATTGGGCTGGCGGTGGTGGCGTCTCCGGTGATTGGGGAGACAGTGGCGGTGGTGATTGGGGTGGTGGCGGTGGTGGTGATTGGGGCGGTGGCGACAGTGGCGGTGGCGGTGATTGGTGATCCGCACCGCCTTGCTCCGCACCCATGTTGAATCCGTACGATCCGTGCACCATGCAAACGACCGCGGCCCTCGATAGGAGGCTGCGGTCGTGTCCGTTGCATAAGGGCGAAATTCAGTCGAGATTCTTGATCTTGACGTTCTTATACCAGCAATCCGACCCGTGATCCTGGAAGCCCAGGTAGCCGGGACGAGCGAAATCCTTGACGGCAACCTTCGAGAACTTGTGATTTGAGCCATCCGGTCGCTTGCCGGGCTCGGTCCACTCGGCGAGGTTGATCTTCGAGACGACTTGGCCGTTGAGAGCGACTTCGATGTTCGGCCCTTTTGCTGTAATGATCATGTGATTCCATTCGCCCAGCGGCTTCTGGGCATTGACCCGAGGCGCGACCAGGTCGTAGAAGGCACCTGGGTCATGTAGGCCGGTGCCCGTCGTGTCGTCGATCGCGATCTCGAGACCGGTCATCACCGGGTCCTTGAGGTCGCCGACCCGGAGGAAGACGCCCGAATTGCATCGTTTGGAGAGCTTGTAGTCGAACTCGAGCACGAAGTCGCCGTGCGGGCGTTCATGGACCACGATATAGCCTCCGGACCGGTGCGGGTTGAGACCGTCGGCCTGGACGTTGGCTTCGGACAGGGGTTTCTGGTCGTTGTTGGTGATCCAACCCTTGCCATTTGTGCCATCGAAAATGGTCGTGAACTCGCTGTCGGCCGCAACGGCCCCGGTCGCGAGAGCGATCAGGAGCAGACCGGTCGATTTCATCGCTCGCATTGGTCTTCCTCAAGTGCGGAATTGCCGGAAAACTGGCTGGCGATCAGCCAAAACGAGGCGATTGTGACATGCCGCCCGGGTGTCAGCCAGGGGCTCCTGGCTCGCGATCTCCTGGGCGAGACCTTGTCGAAATCGACGTGCTCTGGTAGCACAAATGACCCTTTTCAAGTTCGAATCGTTGACGTAGGTCGTGGACACGATGGACCGTACAAACAAGCGACGTGAAGCGGTCATCAAAGGGTTCAAGGCCGACCGTGTTGACGCCCTACTCGTCAGCTCCATCCCCAACGTCCACTACCTGACCGGTTTCACGGGCGAAGACTCAACCCTGCTGCTGACGCGGGAGCGTTCAATCGTCCTGTCCGACGGCCGCTACCGGGTACAGCTCGAAGAGGAATGTCCGGACCTTGAGATCCACATCCGAACGGTTGGCCAGTTCATGGCCGACGCGATCGCGGAGGTTTCCGCCAAGCTCGGCATCCAAAGGCTCGGCATCGAGGCCGGCTCGTTCAGTGTCGCCGAGTTCGAGGAGCTCAAGGAGAAACGGAAGACCCTCGAGCTTGTCCCCCTCAACGGCAAGGTCGAGGCTTTGCGGGCGATCAAGGATCGTGACGAAATCGCGGCAATCCGGGAGGCGATTCGCTTTGCCGAGCGAGCGTTCGGCATGCTTCGATCCGGCCTGCGAGGTGAGGACAGTGAGAAGGATACGGCCGATGCCCTCGAGGGATACCTCAGGCGATGCGGAGCGAGTGCGGCGAGTTTTCCCCCGATCGTTGCCGTCGGTCCGCGCTCGGCATTGCCGCATGCGCGTCCGACCGCCGCGATGCGAATCGATCAGGCCGACTTTGTACTCGTCGACTGGGGAGCGACCGGTAACCCTTACAAAAGTGACTTGACGAGGGTGTTAGTCACCGGTAAGGTCACACCCAAGTTTGAGAAGGTCTACCGGACGGTTCTCGAGGCGCAAGAGCGCGCGATTGCCGCGCTTCGTCCGGGAGTCTCGGCCGGGGACGTCGACGCCGAAGCCCGCTCCATCATCGAGGAGGCCGGTTTCGGCCGTTTTTTTGACCATGGCTTGGGCCACGGCCTGGGTCTGGAGGTTCATGAAGCCCCTCGTCTCCGCAAGGAATCCAACGTCACGCTCCAAGCCGGGATGGTGGTCACCGTCGAGCCTGGCATCTACCTGCCTGGCTGGGGTGGCATCCGGATCGAAGACGACGTGCTGATTACCCCCCACGGCTGCGAGGTCTTGACCCACGTCCCTAAATCACTGGACTCGGTTCGAGTCGCGTGATCGAAAAAATACGAGTGACAGCCGCGCGGAGCGTCAGAATGCCGGAAAAGCCGACGGAACCAACCACCCCTCTCGATGTTCGCAGCATCCGCCACCTGGTCCGCTTGATGAAGCGTTATGACCTCACGGCGATCGACCTGATTGAAGGTCCAACCAAGATTCGCCTTCGCCGGCGCGGGACGGAAACGGCTTCGACGCTGATCTCGGTTCCCTCCCCCGTCCCTGTGCTCACCTCGGTTCCCGCGGGCGCGGCTGCCGCCACTCCTCCTCGTGCCGAGGCGGTCCCGCCTCCCGCGGCGGCGAGCAAGGACATCGTCATCGAGAGTCCGATGGTTGGAACCTACTATGCCTCCAACTCACCGGATGCTCCGCCCTTCGTCTCGGTGGGCTCGGCCATTCGCCCGGATACGACGGTGTGCATCATCGAGGCCATGAAGGTCTTCACCGACATTCCCGCAGGCGTGTCCGGCACAATCACCGAGGTGCTGGTCAAGAACGGCCAGTCCGTGGAGTTCGGTCAACCGATGTTCCGAGTCAACCCAGCCTGAGAATGCCCCCGGGAACGCGTAACGACTCTCGCTGATGCCGAAGCCCGTTCATGAATCGCTTCCAAGGCGTGCAGCTCGCGAGGGTCCGCGCTCCCGATTCTCCTGAGGATCCCGCGGTAGGGGACCGGGCCGCGTGACCTTCGCCATGGCCCGGCACGCTCCTTGAATCCGCCGTCCGCATGCTCCGAGGTTCCCGATGTTTCAGCGTATCCTGGTGGCCAACCGCGGTGAGATCGCGCTCAGGGTCATCCGCGCCTGCAAGGAACTGGGGGTCGAGGTTGTCGCCGTCTACTCCCAAGCCGACCGCAACGCGCCTTACCTCAAACTGGCCGATCGAGCGATTTGCATCGGTAAGGCCCCGAGTGTGGATAGTTATTTGAATATTCCTCGGCTGATCGCCGCCGCCGAGGTCGCCGATGTTCAGGCGATCCACCCCGGCTACGGCTTTCTCAGCGAAAACCCACACTTCGCCGAGATCTGCCGGAGCTGCAGTTTCGAGTTCATCGGTCCTCCCCACGAAGCCATCCGCCGCATGGGGCTGAAGACCGAGGCCAAGGCGGTCGCCGCCGCCGCCAAGGTTCAGTGCGTGCCCGGTTCCGACGGCCCCGTGGGCAGCGATGCCGATGCGATCAGCCTGGCACGAAAGATCGGCTACCCGGTCCTGATCAAGGCTGCTGCCGGTGGTGGCGGCAAAGGGATGCGCGTCTGCCGAGAAGAAGCAGCTCTCGCCTCTTCGCTTCAGGCCGCCCGCAACGAGGCCGAGGCCGCATTCAAGAATCCGAGCGTCTACCTCGAGAAATTCATCGACCGCCCGCGGCACGTCGAAGTCCAGATCCTTGCGGATTCCCACGGCAACGTCGTCCACTGCTGGGATCGCGACTGCTCGCTCCAGCGCCGGCATCAGAAGCTGGTGGAGGAGTCGCCGGCCCCAACGCTTCCGCTGGCGGTGCGCCAGCGCCTGGGCGAAGCGGCCGTGCGACTCGCGAAGGCGGCAGGCTATGTGAATGCCGGCACCTGTGAATTCCTCGTCGACTCCGACAACAATTTCTACTTCATCGAAGTCAACGCCCGGATCCAGGTCGAGCATCCGGTGACCGAAATGGTCACGGGCATCGACCTTGTCAAGCAGCAGATCCGGATCGCCGCCGGGGAACCGTTGCCGTTTACGCAGCAAGATATCTCGACACGCGGCCATTCTTTCGAGTGCCGTATCAACTCGGAAGACCCCGACCATGACTTCCGCCCTTCGGCCGGGAAAATCACGGCGATGAAAATTCCGGGAGGCCCCGGTGTCCGCTGGGATTCTCACGCCGAGGTGGGCTATTCGGTTCCGCCCAACTACGACTCCCTCGTCGGCAAGCTCATCGTTCATGCAGCCAACCGCGTCGAGGCGATGGCCACGATGCGACGAGCGCTCGACGAACTGGTGATTGAGGGGATTCATACGACCATTCCACTTCACCGTCGCATCTTCCGTAATCGTGACTTCATGGAAGGCCGCGTCGATACGACCTGGGTTGAACGAGTACTCATGCCCAACAAGACCGTTAATGGGGCTTCGTGAGCGACCCTCCCCGATGCAAGGTCTTGTCTTGTCCGAACGAGCGGGGCTCGGTTTCGAGTTCAGGAAATGCCCATCTTCTTGACGCACACGAGGTTCTGCTTTTAGATTCGAAACTTCTCGGGTACGTGAAGACTCGGACTCCCCTGGTACGTTGCCGAGCATCTGTGGTATTTTCGCTCCAGTGTCTATTTACCTGAGGATACCCCTCGGAGCGAACGATAACGGCAGTCATCTCGCCGTTTTTGACGCCGAGAGACTTGATCGAAGTAGGAACCATTCATGAAAGTGGGTTTGCTGACCGGTGGCGGTGACTGTCCCGGCTTGAACGCGGTCATTCGCGCCGTCGCCCAGAGGGTCTCGAATGAGGGCGGAAGCTGCGTTGGTCTCCTCGAAGGGTGGCGCGGCCTCGTGCAGAATCAGAGCATCCCTCTCGAGCTCAACGAAACTGATGGGATCATCGCCAAAGGCGGAACGATCCTCGGTTCGTCACGGACCAACCCCTTCAAGAATCCCGAGCGCGACCTGCCGGCAGTCCAAGCCAATTTCAAGGCGCTCGGACTCGACGCCTTGGTCGCCATCGGTGGCGATGACACTCTGGGGGTCGCCCACCGTCTGCACAAAGAATTCGGCATGCCGATGGTCGGCGTTCCCAAGACCATCGACAACGACCTGATGGTGACCGACTTCACCTTCGGCTTCGACACGGCCATCAATATCGTGACCGAGGCGGTCGACCGGCTTCGCACGACGACCGAGAGCCACCGCCGCATTATGGTCGTTGAGACGATGGGCCGACACGCGGGCTGGATCGCCTGCTTCTCGGGGATCGCAGTCGCCGCCGACTACATCCTCGTCCCCGAAGTCCCGATCGACATGCCGCACGTGATCGAAGTGCTCAAGAAGCGTCGCGCGTCGGGCAAGAACTATGCGATCGTGGTCGTCTCCGAAGGTGCTAAGTTCCCGGACAAGGGGATGGTCACCCTGGAAGCGGACGTGGATGCCTTTGGTCATGTCCGATTAGGCGGTGTCGGTAATGTTGTGGCCGAGCAAATCGAGAAGGCCACCGGCTACGAAACGCGTTGCGTGGTCCTTGGCCATATTCAGCGCGGTGGACCTCCGAGCGCCTATGATCGTGTCTTGGCCACGCGCCTTGGTCTCGCGGCCGGCGAACTCGTGATCCAAAAGCGCTTCGGTACAATGGTCGCTCTCTCCGGCACCAAGATCATCGAAACGTCGCTGGCCGCCGGTGTCGCCGCGACCAAGACCCTCGACCTCGCTTATTACAACGAGGCCGCCGCCTTCTTCCGTTGAGCCGTCTCATTCGCGAATGACCGGTAGCAACCAGGAGCCCTATTCCTTCCCCCCACGACCGCTCCAGCCATCGGCCATTCGCTTTTCCCCGTCTGATCCTTTTCCCCTCCACTTCAAGGCTTACTTTTTGGAGTAGCCTTGGCCCTCTCTTCCGCTCGCTTGCGCGCGGCATCGGCCGCCTTGCGGCCCGCCACCATCGGCGCAGCATCCACTTTCCAGCGCCCCTCCACCTTGCGGACGCGCGTTGGAATCGGAGCGGCTTCGTGGACGACGACCGATCGGTCGGGTGAAAATTCGACGGGCTTGATCTCGAGGACTCGGCCGCCGCCTAAGGGGAACTTCTCACCCGGTCGTCCGATCCTAAACATCATCTCCACGGCAACGGCTTTGCGGAATTCCGCGAGTTTTTCCGCGGGGAGATGTTGTCCCTTCAACAACCAGGCGAAGTCGCCGTCGGGCAACGGCAACGTGAATTCATGAAGCTCTCGTTCATTTCCCGTGGCCATGGCGATGACGAAGTTCTGGACCGCTCCCTCGGGCGTGTTCGGGAACCCTTCGGCCTTCTTCTCCTTCGTGTCCTGTCCCTGGATCGCGACCCAAGGTACAACCAAGAGTAGTCCGAGCACCCCTAGGATACACGAGGTTCGCACGCGGAGCATCGATCCCCATCCTTTGTCTAGTATCACGTTCCGTCCTGGGTCAACCGACACAAGACACTCCTGTAGTCGAACACCGAGAGTCCACCGGACTCGTGCCCGATCCTAATGGGGAATGATGGCGAGGAACAGTCGAGCTCAATCCTCTTGGTTAATGTCAGCGCCCGACTCCTGGCGACGTATCTCCTCCTGCTTTTGATTCCCAAGGCGAATCGCTCGGAACAGTAACAGGGAATACGGAATCCAGAGCAGGGGCCTGTAGGGAAGCGGAGTGAACCACGAAGCAATGAGAAAGGTCGTGACGCCAAGCCAGCAGATCAGGGTTACCCTCACCATGAAGGCACGTTCGCGAGGTCCATTGGTTCGCGTGATGCTGTAGTAGGAACCGATCAGGCCGCCGATCACGCCGAGCACTCCTCCCGCAATTCCGCCGATCAAACCGGTCGTTCTCGGATCCATACTGGTCACCTCTTTGTGTAATTCAACGCTCGTTCCAGTATTCTTGTGCACCCGATTCATCAGGTGCACTGAGCTCGGCAAACGTTCCCCTTTCAACGAACCTTCGCCGAAATCTCGCAGAATTTTCGGTAGGTCATTGACCTTCGGCGATTCCCGGGTACTATTACCCCTGTCGCCTGTGACAACGCAAGCGACGACGACCGGCCGACAGGACGGTTAAGGACAACCGAGACTGAGCTGTAGGCTGCGAATATCCATGGAGTGTATTCGGCCGGAATGACTCGCCCGCGAGGCTGGTCGCTCCGGCCGGTGACGTCGATGGGCACTCTCTTTGACAATTCGGTCGATCGTGGTGATACGTTGTGGACCCTTGAGGGAAGCC
>Ga0153954_1000549_pt1 | contig 28997 bp, 30 predicted proteins | sample TSFL038MetaG_FD_102277 | JGI IMG/M metagenome (GOLD analysis project Ga0153954, IMG submission 102277) | Attine ant fungus gardens microbial communities from Florida, USA - TSFL038 MetaG | ecosystem: Host-associated > Fungi > Mycelium > Unclassified | place: USA: Florida, Wekiwa Springs State... | reverse complement strand
GCTCGAGTACGGTCTCGAATTCCCATTCGACAGGACCGCCGAGCACGACCTGACCATCGCTCTCGCGCCAGTTTACCGTGAGATCGCCGCCCGGCAGGCTGACGATGGCATTGCGGCCGGCCAGGCCCTGGCGCGCCGCCGCAACGAGCACGGCGCACGCGGCCGAGCCGCAGGCATAGGTGAGCCCCGCCCCGCGCTCCCAGACGGACACGGCGATGTGATCGCGATCGAGCACGCGGGCGAAGGAAATATTGGCGCGCTCCGGAAACAGCGGATCGTGCTCGAGCCCCGGGCCGAGCTGCGAGAGATCATAGGCATCGAGATCATCGACGAAGAAGATCGCGTGCGGATTGCCCATATTCACCGCCGCCGCTGGCAGTGCCACGCTGCCGACGGGGAAGAGGATTGCCGCCGTATCGGCCACGGGCTGTGCGAGCGGGATCGTCTGCCAGTCGAATTTGGGCTGGCCCATCTCGACGGAGAAACGCCGCTCGCCCTCGCGCCGGCATTCGAGGATTCCATTCAGGGTCTCGACCCGTAGTGCGTCCCGCTCTTCGTCGTCACGCAGCAAGACCCAGGCGACGCAGCGCGTGCCATTGCCACAGGCGCCCGCCTCGCTGCCGTCGCGGTTGTAGATGCGGACATAGGCTTCAGTGCCGGGCGAGACCGGGGCGTGCAGAACCATCAACTGATCGAAGCAAAGCTCCGGCGCCTGGGCGATGGCGCGCACCGCCTCAACGTCCAGTTCATAGGCCGAATCGCGGAGGTCGAGGATGACGATCGCGTTGCCGAGGCCGTTCATCTTGATTGCGGATCTTCCCGCCAGAGGATGCATTGGAAATCTCGCCACAAGTTTGCGCCTCATATAGGACAAAGCTGCCAGTGAGGCCAAGGATTGCCGGCGTGGCCAAGGATTATGGTGTGTGCGGCGGCCGGATGGAGAAAGCGCATGAAGGGGCTTTGGGTTGGATGCCTGCTTGCGGCCGGGCTGATGATGGCGTCTGGACCGGGTTTGGCGCAGACGCCGACCACCCCTTCGCCACCCCCGACACCCGCGCCTGCCGTCAAAGCGCCGGCGACTGCCAGCACACCGGCGCCAGCGCCGAAGCCCGCGCCCGTCGCCCCGTCAAAGCCGCTGCCGGCCGCCCCCGCCGGCGGGCCGCCCCCGCCGCCGCCGGGCCCCCCACCGGGAACCCCGGCCCCGGGACCAAACGAGCCCGAGCAGGGCGCGCCCGGCGTGCAGAGCGATTCCGCGACCGTCATGCTCGATGTGCCGGGCCGGCCGGTGGCGCTGCTCGCCGCTACGGCCAAATGGGACGAGGCCTTCAAGGTCATTAAGGATACGGAGCAGCGGGTGAAGGCGGCGGTCGATAAGGCGGGTCTCAAAATCGCCGGCCACCCCGTCGCCATGTTCACCAAAGAGGACGACAAAGGCTTCACCTTTACCGCTATGCTGCCGCTGGCGCCGGGCGCCAAGGCGCCATTGACCGATGGCGTCACGCTCGGGCAGTCGCCAGCCGGCAAGGCGATCAAGTTCCAGCATCGCGGCGCTTACGACGACATTGATTCGACGTATGATCTCGTTACGGCCTATCTCGACGAAAAGGGCCTCGAAGCGCAGGATTTCTTCATCGAAGAATATCTGACCCCTTTGACCAGCGGCGAGGATCCCTATCTCGCTGTCGATATCTATGTCTTCCTCAAACCCTGAGGCGCGGAGATATGGCGATGCACGATCACGCGAATGACGGGCTCAATCATTCGCACATTTTCCTCGGCGCGGAACATGCGGCGAATGAAAAGCGCATGCTCGCCGTCGTCGCGCTGACCTGCGCCATGATGGTCGGCGAGATCGTCGGCGGCCTCGCGTTCCGCTCGATCGCTCTCGTCGCCGACGGTCTGCATATGTCGACGCATGCGGCGGCGCTGGGCATCTCGGCCTTCGCCTATTGGTATGCGCGCCGCCATGCGAATGATCCGCGCTTTGCCTTCGGCACCGGCAAGGTCGGCGATCTGGCCGCCTTCACCAGCGGCCTGGCGCTCGCCATGGTCGCGCTGCTCATCGCCTACGAGGCCATCAGCCGGTTCTTCAGCCCGCAACCGATCGCTTATGTCGAAGCGCTGGCGCTCGCGAGCTTGGGGCTTTGCGTCAATATCGCGAGCGCTTGGCTGCTGCGCAACGATCATGATCATGGCCACGGGCATTCGCATGGACATAGTCATGATCATGATCACAGTCCTGGCGAGCACGCGCATGATCATGATCACGCGCGCGATCATGGCGACCAGGATCTCAACCTGCGCTCGGCCTATGTGCATGTCATCGCCGACGCGGCGGTCTCGATCCTCGTCATCGGCGCCTTGCTGCTCGCGCGCGCCTTCGGCTGGAACTGGCTCGATCCCGTTGTCGGTCTTGTCGGCTCCGTGGTCATCATCAGTTGGGCCTATGGGCTGCTGCGCGCCGCCGGCAGCGTGTTGCTCGATATGACGCCGGACGAAAGCATGAAGGACACGATCCGGGCGCGGCTCGAAACGGACGGCGATTATGTTTCGGATCTGCATCTCTGGCGCGTCGGGCCGGGGCATCGCGCGGCTATGATCTCATTGGTGAGTTCGAATCCGCGCCCCGCCGAAGCGCATAAGGCGGCTTTGGCCGATTTGCCCGGCCTCAGCCATGTTACAATCGAGGTCTTGACGTGCCCGCAAAGGCATTGAGATCTGCATCGGACAAGTGTTGGCGCAAGCGATGAACTGGCGCAATTTTTGGCGCGGCGATCGCGCAAGCCGGGCCGGCGACCGCTTTCCCGCCGTCTATTACGAAGATATCGCCAAGGCGATCGCCGCCCAGATTCCGGCGCCCGCGGCGGTGATGCTCGACTACGGCTGCGGTTCGGCGCCGGCCGCCGCGCTCATCGCCGAACATTGCGCAACGCTTTTCCTTTATGAGCCGGCGCCCAAGGTGCAGGCCGCCTTGCGGCAGCGCTATGCCGGCAATCCGAAGATCAAGGTCTTGAACGATCTGCAGGTGAAGGCGCTGCCCGACATCTCGCTCGACATGGTTCTGTTCAATTCTCTGTTTCAATATCTGACGCTGGCGCAATGCACGGCGGCGGTCGATTTCGCCGCGGCGAAATTGCGGCTCGGCGGCCGGCTTGTCGTTGCCGACGTCATCCCGCCGCATGCCGATCCGCTGAGCGATTCCTGGGCGCTGATGGAATATGCCTATCGCGGCGGCTTTCTTCTCGCGGCCTTGCGCGGGGCATTGTCGCGCGGCCGGCCTTTGCGGCGGCGCGCGCCGCTGACGACGTTCACCATCCCGGATATGCAGCGCCTGCTCGCGACGCATGGTTTCGAGACGCGCCGTGCCGACCGCAACATCGGTCACAATCAAATGCACATGACGTTTCTGGCAAAGCGCGTTTAGAGCGCCGGAATCAGCTCAGTTCGACTGCAAGCCGCCGCATGAAGTCGACGCCCGCCGCCAATTGGTCGATCTCGATATATTCGTCGGGCTGATGCGCCTGGTCGATCGAGCCGGGGCCGCAGATGATCGTCGGGATGCCCGCGCCCTGGAATTGCCCCGCCTCGCTCGCATAAGAAACGCTGATCGTCGCATTGCGGCGGGCGAGTTTCAGCGCGAGGCTTTCCGCCGCCGAGCCGGGCTCGGGGTTAAGGCCCGGCACGGGATGATGCGCCAATGTCTCGACGCGCGCCCGTTTTGCCGGATTGGCCGCCTTGGCGGCGGTGATGCGTTCGATCTGCGCATTCATGCGCGCGAGCGCGGTGTCATAGGCAACATTCGGCAGGCCGCGGAATTCCCAATCGAAGACGCATTCCTTGGCGAGAATGTTGCGCGCCGTGCCGCCGCGGATGACGCCGACGTGAAGCGATGAGAACGGCGGATCGAAACGACCGCTCGGATCACCTTGCGCCTTGAGCTCTTCGGCAAGGTCATAAAGCTCGCCGATCAAAGCGCAGGCGACTTCGATCGCGCTTGTCCCGAGATAAGGCTTCGAGGAATGCGCCTCGTGGCCGTGGACCGTGGTGCGATAGGTCGTGATGCTCTTATGCGCATCGGCAACCTGCATCAGCGACGGCTCGCCGACGATCGCAATGCCGGGGCGCGGCAAGTCGAGGCCGAAGCGCGCGATCGTGTCGAGCGGGCCGCGACAGCCGATCTCTTCGTCGTAGCTGAGCAAGAGATGGATCGGCCGCTTGAGACCGGCGCGCTGAAACTCCGGGATCATGGCGAGGCACAGCGCATCGAAGCCCTTCATGTCACAGGCGCCGCGCGCATAGACGCGGTCGGCCTCGCGCCGCAGCGTGAAGGGATCGGAGGTCCAGGCCTGCCCCGCGACCGGCACGACATCGGTATGGCCGGAGAGCAGAACACCGCCGTCGATCTTCGGGCCGATGGTGGCGAACAAAGCCGCCTTGTCGCCCGCCGCATTGGGGACTTTGACGTAATCGATGCCCTGCGATTTGAGATAGGCTTCGACATCGGCGACCAGCGGGAGGTTGGACTTGCTGCTTTCCGTGTCGAACGCCACCAGCCGCGCCAGCATTTCGAGCGTCGCTGCAAGCAGGTCCGTCGAGTCGATCCGCCGATCCAGCACTATGCCTCCTGGCAAAATGAAATGAGTGACAATTGCGGGGGCGCGCCGCGTTCAGAGCCGCAATCGTGCGACGGTCAGTGCAATATGCGCGCCTCATAAGGCGAGTCGAGCGAGAAAACCGGGATTTCCGCCTCAAAAACCTCGCCGTTTTCGGCCACCATGCTGTAGCTGCCGCTCATGATGCCCGAGGGCGTCGTCAAGGGGCAGCCGGATGTGTAGCGGAAGCTTTCGCCGGGCTTCAGCACCGGCTGCTCGCCGACGACGCCAGAGCCCTTCACTTCCTCCAGCCGGCCGTTGGCGTCGGTAATTCTCCAGTGCCGCGCAGTCAATTGCACGGTTTGGGCACTTTGATTAGCGATTTCGACAGTATAGGCCCAGAAGAACGTCGCCTGGTCAGCATCGGACCTTTCCGGCACGAACTCAGGTTCGACCGTGATCTGAATGTCTTGGGTGATGCTGCTATACATTGCTTGCGCCACCGAGCAGTTTGCTGAAAGACGGCTTTCCTTACGCTACCATAAGTTTCTCTCAGCGCAAAAGAACACAACCTTTCGCCGCCGGAATCCGAGAGTCCATGTCCGAAAAACCCCACATCCATCGCCTACCGGTCCGCATCTATTACGAAGACACGGATTTTTCCGGTGTTGTCCAGCACGTCGCTTATCTGCGTTTTTTTGAGCGCGGGCGCACCGAATTTCTGCGCGCCTGCGGGGTTCATCAATCGGCACTCTTTGCCGGGGCGGCGGCATTGGCCTTTGCCGTGCGCCGGATCAGCGTCGATTATCGCAAGGCCGCCGCCATGGATGATCTTTTGAGCGTCGAGACCTGGGTGGCCCGGCTTGGCGGGGCCTCGATCGAAATGGGCCAGCAAATCCTGCGCGGTGACGAGGTTCTGGTCACGGCGGATGTCCGCGTCGCGGCCGTCGCGGGCGGCCGGGCACAGCGCCTGCCGGCGGCGATTGCCGCCAAATTGACCGGCGGCAGCCTTCCGCGGGCATAGGATTTGCGAAAATGCCGCCCAGCGCCGGTTTCGTAACTCATTCTTAACGTTGGTGATGGCTCAAAGGAATGCGTCGCATTTTAGCGACACTGGGGCACGGAAAGCCCAAGAAATGACGGAATTACAGGTGAGGTAAAGATAAACCGCTGCTCCGATCAAGAAGTTCCAAGCACTAAGGCTTTTGAACCTCTCCCTCGGATGGCTTTCGGAGCGGCCTGACGCTGGCTCTCGAAGGCGGCGCGGGTTTCGGGGCGCAACGGGAGGCGCACGGGGTATTTCGGCCATTTCGACCGCTGCTTTGCAAGGACTGCTTTAGATGAATCCTGCCGATATTGCTGCCGCTGGTGCCACGCCGGGGGCGGAAGTCACCCTCTGGACCATGTTCCTTTCGGCGCATATCGTCGTGAAGATCGTCATGCTCGGCCTGCTCGGCGCCTCGATCTGGTGCTGGGCGATCATCATCAACAAGACGCTGCTGTTTTCCAAAGTGCGCCGCGCGATGGACCGCTTCGAGCAGGTCTTCTGGTCGGGCAATTCGCTCGAAGAGCTCTACAGCAACCTTTCGTCGCGGCCGACGACCGGCATGGCGACGCTCTTCGTCGCTGCCATGCACGAGTGGAAACGCTCGGTGCAATCCTCGGCGAGCTCCTTCATGGGTCTTCAGACCCGCGTCGAAAAAGTCCTCGACGTGTCGATCGCGCGCGAAGTCGAAAAGCTCGAATCGCATCTGCTTGTCCTGGCGACAGTTGCCTCGGCCGGCCCCTTTGTCGGCCTGTTCGGCACGGTCTGGGGCATCATGACGTCGTTCCGCTCGATCGCCGCCTCGAAGAACACGTCGCTCGCGGTCGTTGCGCCCGGCATTGCCGAAGCCCTGTTCGCCACCGCCATCGGCCTCTTCGCGGCGATCCCGGCGCTCATCGCCTACAACAAACTGCAAGGCGACGTCGCCAAGATGCAGGCCAAGCTTGAAGGCTTCGCCGACGAATTTTCGTCAATTCTGTCGCGTCAGATCGATCAGCACGGGACGCGCGACCGCGCGGCATAATTTTGCCCGCCATGCGTGGCGGACGGGTTGGAAGGAGAGCAATTCATGGGCATGTCAGTCGCGCAGGGCGGTGGGGGCCGGCGTCGCCGCGGCGTGCCGCGCTATAAGGCGATGGCCGACATCAACATGACGCCGTTCATCGACGTCATGCTCGTGCTGCTCATCATTTTCATGGTCGCCGCGCCGCTGCTCGCGACCGGCGTACCGATCGATCTGCCGCATACCAAGGCTTCGGCGCTCAATATCGACCAGAAGCCGCTGTCGGTCGCGATCGATGACAAGGGCGGCATTTTCGTCATGGACCAGCCGGTGACGATGGATCAGCTCGTCGACAAGCTGAAGGACGCCGCCAAGGACGGATTTGACGAGCGCATCTATGTGCGCGGTTCCGACCAAGTGAACTACGGCAAGATCGCCGCCGTCATGTCGCTCATCACGACCGCCGGCTACAAGAAAGTCGCTCTCGTCACGGAGCCGGACAAGAATTGAGCCAGTGGGTCGCGATGGATACATCGGGAAAACACGGCTATATCGCCTCCGGCGTCGCGCATTTGGCGCTGCTTGCGGCGATGCTCCTCTCGTTCTCGCACAATCCGAAATTTGAGGATGTGCAGGAAACGATCCCGGTCGATCTCGTCACCGATTCCGATGTCAATCAGATCGTCAAGGGCGACAAGGCAGCGAAGAAGGTCCAGGAGCTTCCGCATGTCGACAAGGTCGCAACGACCGAGGAGCTGAAGCCGAAGCCGCCGATCGCCGATGCCAAGCGCGACGTGTTGAGCCCGCCGCCGCCGTTGAAACATATCGACGACCCGGGCGATGCCGACAAGCTCGAGCCGCCAAAGCCGCCGGCCGAGGCTGCCGCACCGCCGCCCATGCCCAAGACGCCGCCTTTGCCTCCGGTCGCCGACAAGCCGCCGCCGGATATGGCAGCGGACGAGCCTTTGCCGCCACCGCGGCCCAAGACGCCGCCGCCGAAAAAGCCACCGCCGAAAGTCGAGGCCAAGAAGCCGCCGCAGTTCAAGCTCGATCAGATCGCCAAGCTGCTCGACGAGGATAAGCCGCCGAAGCCGACAAAATCGCACGAGCGCCACACCGCCAAGCCGAAGTCGGGCGACGATACGCATGACCCGCCGCGCCGCTTCAGTGCTGATGACATCAGCCGGCTCTTGAACCACGACGCGCCCGAGCGGCGCGCCTCAACTGGCGCGCGAATGCAGCAATTGGCCTCGCTCGGCTCGCCGACCGCGAATGCGCCGCGCATGTCGCCGTCGCTTCAAGCGGCCATGGACGGCTGGTTCCAGGACAAGTTCCAGGGATGCTGGACGCAGCCCATCTCGCTGCCGCAAGGGCAGAAATATGTTCCGCAGATCCGCGTGCAGTTGAATCTCGACGGCTCGCTGTCGGCGGATCCGATCCTGATGAATCCGCCGGACGATGCGGCCTGGCAGCCGCTGGCCGACAGTGCGATGCGCGCCGTGCGCACCTGCGATCCGTTGCAGGTTCCGGACCGGTTCAAGCCCTATTACGACACATGGCGCGATCGCGTCGTGCAGTTCCAAGATCAGGAAATGTAAGCTTGGCCAAAAAGATTCGACCGGCCCCAGCTTAATTTCGCGGCATTGCCGTAATTGCGATCTAGCGTCCCGCGCGAAACCTTCCGGATTTCTCTCATGCCCTTATCGATCTCCCGCCGAACTGCCTCCGGCCTGATTCTGGGTGCCGCGTCGAGCCTTGCCGTGCCGCGCCGGGCGTTCAGCCAAAGCAGTACGCTCAATGTGTACGGTGGCGGTTTCAAGCCGGTGCCGATAGCCGTGACCCAGTTCGCGGGCGACGCGGGCCCGAATATCTCATCGATCATCAGCCATAATTTCAGCCGCGCGGTGTTTCTCGTGCCGGTCGATCCCGGCCGGTTTCCGCAGCAGATCAGCAATCCCGATCAAGCGCCGCAGTTTGACGCCTGGAAGGGGGTCGAAGCGCAATTCGTCGTCACCGGCCGCAGCGCCCCGGGCGGCGACGGCAGGCTGCAGACCGAGTTCCGGCTTTGGGACGTGAACGCCGGCACGCAGGTTGCCGGCCAGGAATATGTCACCGATGCCAACAATGCGCGCCGCGTCGCGCATATCATTTCCGATGCAATATTCTCGCGCATCACCGGCGAGAAGGGTTGCTTCGACACGCGCGTTGTCTTCGTCGATGAGACCGGCCCGGCGGAGAATCGCCGCAAGCGTCTGGCGATCATGGATCAGGACGGCGCCAATGTCCGCTATCTGACGAGCGGTCAGGACCTTGTCGTGACGCCGCGCTTTTCGCCGTCGTCGCAGGACGTCACCTATATGGCCTTCGGCACGGGCGATCCGAAAGTCCTGCTGCTCAATATCGAAACCGGCCAGCGCGAGGTCGTCGGCAATTTCCCCGGCATGGAATTCGCGCCGCGTTTCTCGCCGGACGGCCAGCACATCGTCATGTCGCTGGAAGATAACGGCGTCTCCAATCTCTACGAGATGGACATTCGCTCGCGCTCGACGACACGGCTGTCGAATTCTTCCGCCATCGATACATCGCCTTCGTTCTCACCCGACGGCTCGCAGCTTGTCTTCGAGTCCGACCGCGGCGGCAACCAACAGATCTATGTCATGTCTGCGGGGGGCGGCAATGCGCAGCGCATCTCTTACGGCGACGGGCGCTATTCGACGCCGGTCTGGTCGCCGAAGGGCGATTACATCGCCTTCACCAAGCAGAAGCCGAGCACTTTTGCGATCGGCGTCATGAAGCCGGATGGCTCGGGCGAGCGCATCCTGACCGAAGGCTTCCACAACGAAGGCCCGACCTGGGCGCCGAACGGCCTGTTCGTGATGTTCTTCCGCGATCCGGGCGGCGAATCCGGGCCGCATATCTTCATGACCGACGTTTTCGGCCGCGCCGAATTCCAGGTGCCGACACCGTCCTACGCGTCGGATCCGGCGTGGGGACCGTTGCTGGGTTAATAAGCAACGAAGCAATCCGAGAGCATTCCCGGATTGCTTGTTTCACAATGACCGCGGTTAAAGCTTCGTCTTCAACTCAGCCAGGATTGCATCGCCCATTTCGGCGGTCGAGATCGACTTCGGCGCATTGCCCTTGATGTCGGCGGTGCGCAGGCCCTTGTCGAGCACGCCGGCGATCGCCGCTTCGACCTTGTCGGCCAAGTCCGTCAGCCCCAACGAATAACGCAACGCCATGCCGAACGAGCCGATCATGGCGATGGGATTGGCGAGGCCTTTGCCGGCAATGTCCGGCGCCGAGCCATGCACCGGCTCGTAAAGCGCCTTGCGATGGCCGGTCTTCTCATCCACCGCGCCGAGCGAAGCGGAGGGCAGCATGCCGAGCGAGCCGGTCAGCATGGCGGCGACATCCGACAGCATGTCGCCGAACAGATTGTCGGTGACGATCACATCGAACTGCTTCGGCCGGCGCACGAGCTGCATGCCGAGCGCATCGGCGAGCTGATGCTCGAGTTCGACGTCCGGGAATTCGCGCTTGTGCAGATCGATGATGATCTCGCGCCAGAGCACGCCGGATTTCATCACATTGTGCTTCTCGGACGAGGTCACCTTGTTGCGGCGCTTGCGGGCGAGCTCGAAGGCGATGCGGCCGATGCGCTCGATCTCGTAGGTGTCATAGACCTGCGTGTCGATGGCGCGCTTCTGGCCTTTGCCGAGATCGATGATCTCCTTCGGGGCGCCGAAATAGACGCCGCCGGTCAATTCACGGACGATGAGCAGATCGAGGCCATCGACCAATTCGCGCTTGAGCGAGGAGGCGTCGGCAAGCGCCGGATAGCAGATTGCCGGGCGCAGATTGGCATAAAGGTTGAAGTCCTTGCGCAGCCGCAAAAGGCCGGCTTCGGGGCGCACGTCATAGGCCACCTTGTCCCACTTCGGCCCGCCGACGGCGGCGAGCAGAATGGCGTCGGCCGCGCCGGCGCGCGCCATGTCGTCCTCGCTGATCGCGACGCCATGCGCATCATAGGCCGCGCCGCCGACGAGGCCGCGCTCGATCTCGAAATGGGCAACGCCCTGTTTGGCGAGAAAATGAGCGATCTTCTCGACCTCGGCCATCACCTCGGGGCCGATGCCGTCGCCTGGCAATACGAAAAGCTTGTAAGTCGACATTTTTGCTCCTGCTTTTGGCGGCGGTTTAAGCAGGTTGCGGGGGACGGGGCAAGGTGCCACCCTTCGTGACGGGGCGGCTCAGCGCCATGTTCCAGGCTCTTCCGCGCCGGGCAAAAAGTTTGGCGCTTTGTCCAAAACTCGCGGGTCCGGACGTCACTCTTCCGGCAGCACAATCTGCCGATGCCCTCAAGGAGACATGCCATGCAATATCTTCTGATGATCTATGCAGATGAGGCGACGCTCGCGGAGCGGATGCAGCCGGATCAGGACGCAGTCACGGCCGCCTATGTGTCCTATATGCAGGCCTTGAAGGAGGCTGGCGCCCTCGTTGGATTAAACCGGTTGCGCCCCACGGCGGCGGCGACGACGGTCCGCGTTGCCAATGGCAAATCGCAGGTGCTCGACGGCCCCTATGCCGATTCCAAAGAGCAATTGGCCGGCTATTTCCTGATCGACGTCGCCGATCTCGATGCGGCGCTGTCGTGGGCGGCCCGTTGCCCTGGCGCGGCGCAGGGAATTGTCGAGGTTCGCCCGATCTGGGAGATGCAGAACGAGCAGGCGCCCGCCCAACATGCCTTGAGCGCGTGAGTAGCCGAAACGGCGACACGCTGGCGCGCGACACGGCGGATGCCGTCGCGCGTCGCAGCTATGGCAAGCTCATCGCCTGTCTCGTCGCGCGAACGCGGGACCTCACCGCGGCCGAGGATGCTCTCTCGGAGGCCTTCGCGGCGGCGCTCCTCGATTGGCCCGTCAACGGCTGTCCGGCAAACCCGGAGGGCTGGCTGCTCACGGTCGCGCGGCGCAAGACGATCGACCGGGCGCGGCGAAGCCGCAGCGCCGAGTCCATGGCTGCGCACTTGCTGTGCCTTGCCGAGGAGAGCACGGCCGCGGGCGACGACGCGCAAATCCCGGATCATCGCCTGGCTTTGATGTTTGCCTGCGCCCATCCGGCGATCGAGGCCAACATCCGCGCGCCGCTCATGCTGCAGGCCGTGCTCGGCCTCGATGCGAAATCGATTGCCTCGGCCTTCCTGGTCTCGCCGGCGGCCATGGGCAAGCGGCTCGCGCGGGCGAAAGAGAAGATCAGGCAGGCGGCGATCCCGTTCAGCATCCCCGAGCTTGCCGAACTGCCGGCGCGGCGCGATGCGGTCCTCAATGCGATCTATGCCTGTTTTGCCGAAGGCTGGAGCGATCCCGGCGGCACCGATCCGGCCCGTCGCGATCTGACACAGGAAGCTTTATTTCTGGCCCGGCTCACGGCGGAACTGCTGCCGGAGGAGCCGGAGACATTCGGCCTATTGGCTCTCATGCTTTACGCCGAAGCCCGGCGCGCGGCGCGGCGTGACGATAAAGGCAATTACGTCCCGCTCGCGGGGCAAAATCCTGCGCTGTGGAACAGCCGGATGATCGATCAGGCTGAGGTGCTGCTGCGCCACGCCGGCGCCTTTGGCGTCATCGGCCGCTATCAGCTTGAGGCGGCACTCCAGTCGGCGCATGTCCATCGCTGCCGCACGGGCCAGGACAATTGGCCGGACATCCTGCAGCTGTACGATGTTCTGCTCGCGCTCTCGGATTCACCCGTGGTCGCGATCAACCGCGCCCTGGCGGTCGGCGAAGTGCATGGCGCCAGCGCGGCTCTCGAAATCCTTGATGCGCTCAAAGCCGACGCGCGTCTTGCCGACTATCAGCCTTATTGGGCAGCCCGCGCCGAGCTTCTCACGAAGACAAAAGCTTCTCGCGACGCCCGCAAGGCCTATGAGATCGCCATCGGGCTTGAACGCGATCCGGCGGTGCGAAGCTTCCTGCAACGCCGTCAATCGGCTCTGCCGCGGACCGGTTAACTCTCGGTCTCCGATCCCGGCGTGTCGTGAAGCTGCAAGAGGCTGGCGATCCTTATGATGTCCGCCAGCGTGTAGGCGCCGATCTTTTTCATCAACCGGCCGCGGTGGATTTTGACGGTGATCTCGCTCAGGCCCAATTGCGCGGCGATCTGTTTGTTCAGCAATCCCTTCGCCAACAGCGCCATGATATCGCGTTCCCGCGGCGTCAGCGTCTCGAACCGTTCGCGCGGCGCCGCCATGGCTTTTTCGCTCTCGCGCCGGCGGCGGTCCTGCGCCATGGCTTCTGCGACCGCATCGAGCATGTCCTGATCGCGAAACGGCTTGCTCAGAAAATCGATAGCCCCGGCCTTGATCGCCCGGACGGACATCGGAATATCGCCATGGCCGGTCATGAAGACGATGGGAATGGGGAATGATATCTTCGCAAGATGGGCCTGGAAGTCGAGCCCGCTGATCCCCGGCAGGCGGACATCGAGCACGAGACAGCTTGGCGTCTCAGGCAGATCGCTCGTCGTGAAATCCTGGGCGGAGGCAAAGGCGCGCGTCTTCAAGCCGACGGAGCGAAACAGACTGTCGAGCGCCTCGCGCACCGAAATATCGTCGTCGATGATGAGCACGGTGCCGGTCTCGGACGCGCTGGTCTCCGGCGGAGACGGACGGGCACTCATAGACGCGCGCTCCGATAGGGCGGCAGCGCGAATTGAAACGTGCTTCCCGCAGCTTCATTGCGCGAGGGCCAGATGCGCCCGCCATGTGCTTCGATGATGGAGCGGCAGATCGAAAGGCCCATGCCTATGCCGTCAGATTTGGTCGTGAAGAAGGGATCGAAAAGCTGCGCTTCCACATTGGCGATTCCGCAACCGGAATCGACGACCGCCACCAGAACCTCGCCGCCGTCGTCGCGCCATGTGCGAACTTCGAGAGTCCGTCCCTCGCGCGGTGCCCCCTGCATCGCCTGGATCGCATTGATCACGAGGTTGATCAAAACCTGCTGCAATTGCACGCGATCGGCTTTTACGGGCGGCAGGCGCTGGGCAAAATCAATTTTAAGCGTGACGTCCTGCGATTTGATTTCCCGCTGCAAAAGCGCAAGCGTATCCGCGACGACATCATTGATCTGGATCGGCGTCCGCTGCGGCTCGCCCTTGCGCGACAGCGCCCGCAGTCGCTCGACGACATCGCCGGCGCGCCGGCCGTCGCGCACGATGCGCTTCAACGCCACGCGGATTTCGTCCATCGCCGGCTCGTCGCGATCGAGCCAGCGCAGACATGCCTCGCTATTGATGACAATGCCGGTGAGCGGCTGGTTGACCTCATGCGCGATCGTCGTCGTCAATTCGCCCAAGGTTGCGATGCGCGCGACATGCGCCAATTCCGCCTGCGCCCGCGCCAGATCATCCTGCGCGCGCTTCGAGGCCGTAATGTCCGTGTCCGTTTCGAGGATCGTTTCGGGCGCGCCGCTGCCATCCTTCTGAAGCGACCACCGGCTCGCGACGATGACTTGCGTTCCATCCTTGCGGGTCTGGATGAGTTCGCCTTCCCAGCGGCCCTTGTGCAGCAATTGATCGAGAATTTTCTCGCGCGCCATCGGGAACTCGGTGCGCAAAGTTGTCTGTGAGATCAGGCCAGCGGCGTCGGTATGGCTCCAGCCGTAAAGCTCTTCGGCGCTGCGGTTCCAATAGGTGATGCGATCGCCCATGTCGCGAACGAAGATCGCGTCGTGGCTGAGATCGAGCAAATGGGCCTGATTTTGCAACCGCTGCGTCGCGCCCTGCATCCGGAGCACGAGCACGGTCGTGATGAGCATGGCGAGCAGGGACACAGCTGAGCGGCCGATCGAATCCGCGGTGTAATGCGGTCCGTCGGACATCAGAAAGCTCAGGACGGTCAGGGCCGCGCAGCCTAAGGCAATGCCGATCACGCCCTTTCGGCCGCAGAAATTGACCGAGATCAGAATGACGGTGACATAGAGGACCGCAATGGCGATCCGGTTATTCCAGAATGTGTGGAGCGCGAAAATCATCAGCGCGCAGAGCGCGGCCAGGATGAAGAAAAACGTCGTGCGCCATGGCGCTGCCTCTGACGGCAGTCCGGATTTCAAAAGCCGCTGGACCTTGGGCAGCAACTCCGCCATTCGCCTTCAACGCTCGCGCCACTCTGCATCGCCGAATTTAATCCCCTGGGCGGTAAATGAAAGGGCAAGGCTTTAGCGCCCCGCCCGTTCTCGATCACATCAATTGCCGTAATAGCCATAATAATCCCGGTGCGAAGGGGCGCGCTGTGCCGGGTGAAGTCCCCAGCGCTGGTCCGCTTCCTTTTCACATTCGATGCCGCACGGCGTGCCGTTCAGATCGCGGACAAAGTTGCCGAGCGACGGATAAGACCCGTCAGGGTTCTGATAGATGCTGTAACTCGCGGCGACATGCGAAGCCGGTGCATCGGCCGCCAAGGGCGCCGCAGTGGAGTTTGCGGTATGGATGAAAAACAGCATTGCTGCCGCAGAGAGAAGCTTGAGAGACTTCATCGTCTATCGCCCGTGTTGAGATGGATGATGACCTCTGCGCCTGCGCGCGGAAGCCAGCTCTCAGCGCGTTGACCGGCGAATTGCATTGGCCTAATTGCGCCTCGAAACCTCACTCAAAATAGGCGCGCGACGCGCCTGCGGGGATTATCCGCAGCGTCTGCGCGATATACCTCGCGTATAGTTTTGCCCGTTTCGCCTTCGGAATATTTGAGCTGCGGCAAACGGCTGCGCGGCATTTGCGTCGCCGCTGCTTCATCTCAACACATTGGAAGGAGCGAACCGCATGAATCCGTTTTCACGCCGCGCCGTTCTCTCGCTCGGCGCAGCCGGCGGCGCGGCCATGACAGCCCTTGGCGCGCGCGCCGCGACTTTCGGAAATCCCGACAGTCCGCTGGAAGGCGCAATCAACTCGAACGCCGCAAGCCTGCGGGAACCCGGTCCGAAAAATAGTGTGCTCGACAGTCAGTTTCCCGATGTCGAGAGCCCGCCGCCGACAGATATCGGCGACATGCCGCAGTTCTGGTCCTCGTTCAACATCATGCCGAAGCGCATTCAGGGCGGCGGCTGGGCGCGCCAAGTCACGCAGGCCGATTTCGCGATTTCGGAAGCGGTGTCGGGCGTCAACATGCGTCTCGGACCGGGCGGTGTTCGCGAGCTGCATTGGCATCTGGCGGCGGAATGGGCGATCGTCACCAATGGCGCCTGCCGCATCACTGTGCTCGATCCCGACGGGCATGCCTCGGTGCAGGACGTTGGCGTCGGCGATCTCTGGTATTTTCCGGCCGGCTACCCGCATTCGCTGCAAGGGCTCGGGAAAGACGGCTGCGAATTCGTCATTGTGTTCGATGAAGGCCGACAGTCGGAATATAACACGCTCCTCGTCACGGATTGGATCGCGCATACGCCGCCGGCGATTCTCGCCGAGAATTTCGGCGTGCCGGAAGACACCTTCAAATCGATCCCGCTCAACGACCTCTGGATTTTCCAGGGCCAGGAGCCGGGCCCCCTGGCGCAGGATCAGGCCGCCGTCGCCTCGGGCGGCGCGCCGCCCAATCCGTTCACCTTCAGCCTCGGCGGATCGAAGCCGGTCGCCCGCAACAAATCCGGCACGCTGCGTCTCGCCGACAGCCGCACGTTCAAGGTCTCAACGACGATCGCGGCGGCCATCGAAACGATCAAGCCCGGCGGCGTGCGCGAGATGCATTGGCATCCCAATGCGGACGAATGGCAATATTGGATCAAGGGCGAAGGCCGCATGACCGTGTTCGACGCAGGGCCGCGCAGCAAGACGGCTGATTTCAAAGCCGGCGACGTTGGCTATGTGAAGCGAAGCCAGGGCCATTTCGTCAAAAACACCGGCACGACCGATTTGCAGTTCCTCGCGGTCTTCAAGACCCCCGTCTATCAGGAGATCAGTCTGTCCGACTGGTTGAGCCACACGCCGCCGGCGCTCGTCGCCCAGCATCTCAATATGAGCGTTGGCGATGTGATGAAATTCGTGAACACGCGCCCCGGCATCGTGCCGGCGTAGCCGCAATAAAAAAGGCGCCGCTTTTTTGGCGGCGCCTCTCTTTCGGAAGCGGATGGTCTTACGCGACAGCCAACTGGCGCAGCACGTAAGGCAGAATGCCGCCATTGTTGAAATAATCGAGCTCGTCCTCGGTCGCGATGCGGCAGAGGAGCGGCACTTTCTTCTCGGCGCCGTCGGCGAATTTGATCGTCGCTTCCATCATCTGGCGCGGCTTCAATTCAGCGCCGAGGCCATGGATGGTGACGAACTCGTCGCCCTTGAGGCCGAGCGATTTCCAGCTCGTGCCCGGCTCGAAGGTCAGCGGCAGGACGCCCATGCCGACGAGGTTCGAGCGATGGATACGCTCGAAGCTCTCGGCGATCACGGCGCGCACGCCGAGGAGGCGCGTGCCCTTGGCCGCCCAGTCGCGCGACGAGCCGTTGCCATATTCGGCGCCGGCGAAGACGACGAGCGGCACGTTCTCGGCCTGGTACTTCATCGCCGCATCGTAGATCGACATTTCCTCGCCGTCCGGCCAATGCCGGGTCATGCCGCCCTCCGGCACGTTGCCGTCGGATTTGGCGAGGATGAAATTCTTGATGCGGATATTGGCGAACGTGCCGCGCATCATGATCTCATGATTGCCGCGCCGCGTGCCGTATTGGTTGAAGTTCTGCTGCGAGACCTGGCGCTCGAGCAGGAACTTGCCGGCCGGCGAGGCGGCCTTGATCGAGCCTGCCGGCGAGATGTGGTCGGTAGTGATCTTGTCGCCGAAGATCGCGAGGACGCGCGCGTTGACGATGTCCGTCACCGGCGCCGGCTCCTTGGTCAGGCCCTCGAAATAGGGCGGGTTCTGCACATAGGTCGAACCCATGTCCCAGCGATAGGTCTCGCCGTCCGGCACCCGCACCTTGCGCCAATGCGTGTCGCCTTCGAAGACGTCGGCATAGCGGCTCTTGAAGATTTTCTTCGTCACATATTTTGCGGCGAAGGCATTGATCTCCTCGGTCGACGGCCAGATGTCGCGCAGATAGACCGGCTCGCCCTTCTTGTTGTGGCCGAGCGGTTCGGTCTCGAGGTCCTTCGTCACGGTGCCGGCGATCGCGTGGGCGACGACGAGCGGCGGCGAGGCGAGATAGTTCGCCTGCACGTCCGGGCTGACGCGGCCTTCGAAATTGCGGTTGCCCGAGAGCACCGCCGCGGCGACGATGCCGTTCTTGTTGATCGTGTCGGAAATCTCCTGCGGCAGCGGCCCGCTATTGCCGATGCAGGTCGTGCAGCCGAAGCCGACAAGGTTGAAGCCGAGCTTGTCGAGGTCCTTCTGCAGGCCGGAATTCGCCAGATATTCGGCGACGACCTGGCTGCCGGGCGCAAGTGACGTCTTGACCCACGGCTTCACCGTCAGGCCGCGCGCCAATGCATTGCGGGCAAGGAGCCCGGCGCCGATCAGCACGCTCGGATTCGACGTATTGGTGCAGGAGGTGATCGCGGCGATCACCACATCGCCATGGCCGAGGTCGAAAGCCTTATCCTCGACCGGATAGCGCTTGTCGGCATCGTCCGGCTTCTTGTACTCGCCCGCAAGCGCCGTCTTGAAGCCCGGCGCCACGCCGCCGAGCGCAATGCGGCCTTCCGGCCGCTTGGGGCCGGCCATCGACGGCACGACGCTCGCAAGATCGAGCTCGATCGTCTCGGTGAAGACCGGGTCGGGCGTCGCCGAGGTGCGGTACATGCCCTGCGCCTTGGCATATTTCTCGACCAGCGCGACACGGGCCGGCGTGCGCGCCGAGGTCGAAAGGTAATTCAGCGTCTCGCTGTCGACCGGGAAGAAGCCGCAGGTCGCGCCATATTCCGGCGCCATATTGGCGATCGTCGCGCGATCGGCGAGCGACAGGTGCTTCAAGCCCTGGCCGAAGAATTCAACGAATTTACCGACGACGCCGAGCTTGCGCAGCATCTGCGTGACGGTCAGCACCAGGTCGGTCGCGGTGACGCCCTCTTTCAATTCGCCGGTCAGCTTGAAGCCGACGACTTCCGGCAGCAGCATGGAGAGCGGCTGGCCGAGCATACAGGCTTCCGCCTCGATGCCGCCGACGCCCCAGCCGAGCACCGAGAGCCCGTTGACCATCGTGGTATGCGAATCGGTGCCGACGAGCGAATCCGGATAGGCAACGTCGACAGTGACTTCCTTGCCCTTGCCCGGCGAATATTTTTCTTTCCGCGTCCAGACGGTCTGGGCGAGATATTCGAGATTGACCTGATGGCAGATGCCGGTGCCCGGCGGCACGACGCGGAAATTGTCGAACGAGCCCTGGCCCCATTTCAGGAAACGGTAGCGCTCGCCGTTGCGGTCATATTCGAGATCGACATTGGTCTTGAAGGCCTTCGAATTGCCGAAGGCGTCGACGATGACCGAATGGTCGATGACGAGATCGACCGGCACGAGCGGGTTGATCTTCTGCGGGCTGCCGCCGAGTTTCACCATGGCGTCGCGCATCGCGGCGAGATCGACCACCGCCGGCACGCCGGTGAAGTCCTGCATCAGCACGCGGGTCGGCCGGAAGGCGATTTCCTTCTCGTCCTTGCCCTTGTTGACGAGCCATTCGGCGACGGCCTGAATGTCTTCCTTGGTGACGGACCGGCCGTCCTCAAAGCGCAGCAGATTTTCGAGCAGCACCTTCATCGAGAAGGGCAGGGCAGAGATGCCAGCAAGTCCATTCCGTTCGGCCGCCTTGAGCGAGAAGTAATGATAGGATTTCGTGCCGACATTGAGTGTTCTGCGGCTTTTGAAGGAATCGAGCGAAGCCATTGGCTAGGAGGCCCCTTATTGTTGAGAAATGCGATGATGGCGGCTTATAGATAATTTCTAATCTAGCCGCTACACCACAAACGCCGCGCCATGCAGGCGGCGCGCCACAGGGGGAAATACTGCGCCGTCATGCAGATTGAAGCCTCGGCTCTGAGCGTCGAACGCGGCGGCCGCGTCATTTTCGCAGGTCTCGGCTTCCAATTGGCGGCCGGCGAGGCGCTTTTGGTCAAAGGGCCGAACGGTGCCGGCAAATCGACCTTACTCCGGGCCCTGGCCGGCCTTTTGCCGCTGGTGCGGGGGGAGATCAGGTTAAATCCGCCGGTGGAGGCGCGCCGGGCCGAGCTTTGCCATTATATTGGGCATGCCGATGCCCTGAAACCCGCCCTGACGCTCGCCGAAAACCTCACTTTTTATGCGGCGCTCCTGGGCGGCGGCGATATCGCGCCGGCGCTGGCGCGGCTCGGCCTTGCCGGCATCGCCGATCTTCCGGCCGGCTATCTCTCGGCCGGGCAGAAACGCCGAGCGGCCCTGGCGCGGCTTGTCGCCATCCCCCGACCGATCTGGCTGCTCGATGAGCCACTGACCGCACTCGACGCGACATCGCAGACGGTCGTCGGCGATCTGATGCAGGCCCATCTCGACTCCGGCGGCCTCATCGTCGCGGCCACCCATGCGCCCCTGCCGATCCCGGCGCGTGATCTCGTGCTGGGCCGGCCACTATGAGCGAAAAGCTGCAAGCCCAAAAGCCGCAGGCGCGGCGGCCATCACCGCTCTTGGCGCTTCTCGTCCGCGATCTGCGCATCGGCCGCCGCATCGGCGGCGCGGTCAGCATGGGCGTCTTCTTCTTCCTGTGTCTCGTGACGGTCACGCCCTTCGCGGTCGGGCCGGATCAGGCGCTGCTGGCGCGGATCGGCCCGGCGATCTTGTGGATCGCGGCGCTGCTGGCGACTTTGCTCGGTCTCGACCGGCTGTTTCAGGGGGATGCCGATGACGGCTCGCTCGATCTGTTTCTGATGAGCGAGACGCCGCTCGAATTGATCGTGCTCGTCAAATGCTTGGCGCACTGGCTTTTGACCGGTCTGCCCTTGGTCGCGGCAAGCCCGATCTTCGGCCTGATGCTGGGGCTTCAGCCCTCGGAGCTTGCCCGGGTCGTTGCTTCGCTCTTCGCCGGCACGCCGGCGCTGACCTTGCTCGGCGCGGTCGGTGCGGCGCTGACGGTGAGTCTCCGCCGCGGCGGCCTCTTATTGGCCGTGCTCATCCTGCCGCTGTCGGTCCCGGTGCTGATCTTCGGCGTCGCGGCCGCGGGCGATCCCGTCGTCGGCTTCAAGACGCCGTTTCTCATCCTCTGCGGCCTGACGCTCGCCGCGGTGGCGCTGACACCTTTCGCCGCCGCCGCGGCCTTGCGGCACGGCGTCGATTGAACATTACATGGGCGGCGCCAATCCGTCGCGGCCGACGCTGATCGCCCGCGGCTCATAGACGCCCTTGCCGTCTAAAAGCACGAAGGCGACGAAGTGATTGCCGGGCTTGAGATCGTGCCGGTCACTCACGACCAGGCTGACGATCTTGGTCCGCGGCGTCACTTTGATCTTGGTTTCGCCGCCGTGGAATTTGAGCGTCAGATCCTGGCCCTCAACGCCGGCGACGGCCGCGACCGTCGCATTGGTCATGCGGCTGCCGGGGCCTTTGTCCCAGGCGCGCTCGCCTTCGCCGGTGCCGCGCAGCGCCTCGGGGAAGATGTGGACTTCGAGGGCAAGCCGTTCCGCCCCGTCGCCGGGCATGCTGGTGACGCCGACGAACGTGCCCGGCTTGATCGCCGCGAGCGAGGCCGGAACGATCGCCGCGATGCGGGTCGCGGGTTGCAGCGCGATCTTCAAATTTGCGCCATCCTCGCCGCGGGCGGAGATGAGATCGCCCTGGACGGAGAGGATCGTGCCGCGCAATTTCACCGGCTTCGCCGGGTCGGCCTGGGCGGCGCTCGCAAACGCCAGGGCGAACGCCAGACCGCATGTCAGCCGCGCCATCCATTTAGGGCGCCCGGCGCTGAAAATATTAAGCATTTTGTCTCCGAACGGGGTACGATCGCGTCGGATTATCGCCGAAGTCGCCGTGCTGCGCCCTTCAGCTTTTGGTGAACCAAGATTTGGCGAAACATTTGCCTTCCGGCACCGCCCGGCCTAGATGAGAGCCCATGCAAAATTACGCCAATCCGACGCATTTCCTGCGGCTCGTGCGGGCTCTGCTGCCGGTCACGGCCGCGCTCACGGCGGTGCTCTTCGCGGTTGGACTTTATCTCGCGCTTTTCGTCGCACCGGCGGATTACCAGCAGGGCGAAACGGTGCGGATCATGTACCTGCACGTCCCCTCCGCCTGGATGGCGATGTTCGTTTATCTGGTGATGACATCGGCGGCGATTGGCACGCTTGTCTTCCGCCATCCGCTCGCCGATGTGGCGCAGAAGGCGGCGGCGCCGCTTGGCGCGGGCTTCACCTTCATCTGCCTCACCACGGGCTCGCTCTGGGGCAAGCCGGAATGGGGGACCTGGTGGGTGTGGGACGCGCGGCTGACCTCCGTGCTCGTGCTCTTCCTGATCTATCTCGGCATCATCGCGCTCTGGCAGGTGATCGAGGATCCGGGCAAAGCGGCACGGCTTGTGGCGGTCTTCACGCTCGTCGGCGCGGTCAATGTGCCGATCATCAAATTCTCGGTCGATTGGTGGCACACGCTGCACCAGCCGTCCTCGGTCTTCCGCATGGGCGGCCCAACCATCGCGGCCTCGATGCTCTGGCCGCTGCTGATCATGGCGGTCGGCTTCACGACGCTGTTTCTGACATTGCATATGCTGGCGATGCGCAATGAGATCTTGCGCCGCCGCCTGCGCCGCCTGTCGATGCTTGCCGCTGACGGCGCCGCGCCGCTCAGCATTGTTGCGGAGCCGGCCGAATGAATCTCGCCGCGCCGCACATTGGCTTCGTCATCGCCGCTTATGCGATCGCCTTCGTGGTGATTGCAGGCATGATCGTGGTGACGCTCGCTGATTATCGCAGCCTCAAGAAGGCGCTTGAGCGTCTGGCGACGCGGGCGCGCCTGGTTCGGGACACCGAGTCTTGAGCGAGACGTCGCCGCCCGCCGCACCACCTGAAGAGGTTGTCCGCGAACGCCGCTCGCCGCTGGCCTACCTGCCGCTGCTCGTGTTCATCGGCGTGATGGGGCTTTTGCTCGCGCGCCTCTTTGCCGGCGATCCGTCGCGCCTGCCATCGGCGCTGCTCAACAAGTCGGTGCCGAAATTCGATCTGCCCGCGCTGCTGACGACGGCGCCGGGCCTCGCGGACAAGGATCTTCGGCAAGGTCATGTCACCGTGCTGAATATTTTCGCCTCGTGGTGCGGGCCCTGCCATGAGGAAAATCCGCAACTCGTCGCCTTGTCGCAGGACAAGCGTCTCGCGGCCGAAGGCGTCAAGCTTGTCGGCATCGCCTACAAGGATCAGCCGGACGACACCCGCCGCTACCTCGGCCAGGAGGGCAATCCCTATACGGCGATCGGCGTCGATGCGAGCGGGCGCACCGGCATCGATTTCGGCGTCTATGGCGTGCCCGAAACCTATATCGTCAAAGGCGACGGGACGATCGCCTTCAAATTCGTCGGCCCGATCGACGATGCGACGTTGCGCGATGCGATCTGGCCGCAGATCGAGGCCGCCAGAAAATAATCTTCAGTTTCGCGCCCGCGCCGCCTGCGCCAGCGACACCAGCGCTTCGCGCAAATCTGCCGGGGTTGCGATCGGCCGCGGGAACGGCAGGCGAAGTATCATCTCGTCATTGCCGAGATCGACGCCTTCGGGATCAAAGCCCAGCGTGCGCCAATGGCCGCCGCTTGGGCCGCTGACTTCTTGGCCGAAGGCCGCGGCGAGAAGCGGCGCGAAATCGGCGTGATCCTGATTGACGTGCTGAAGCGCGCTGGCCTCGGTGGCGACGAGTTCCGCCGCACCGCCGATCGGCGTCAGGATCTGTGCAGCGGTCAGGCCAGGCGCGGCGCGGCCGAAGCCGCCGTTCATATGCACGCCGGTGAGCTCGACCTGAAAGAAACCGAAATCCGGAAAGTCGGCATAAAGCGCCGATTTGGGATGCCGCGCGAGAAAGCGCGCGCGCAAATTCGCCCGCAGCGCCGGATCGTCCACTAAGACCGCTTTGCCAAGAAGCGTCAGGCGCGGGTGCGCCAACGGGTCGCCCTTTTTCGGCAGATAGTAGAGCAGCGAAACATGCGGATCGGCGCCGATGTGCCGGCGGTGCGCCGAAAGCTGCGACATCAGCAGGATCGGGCTGCCGTCTGGCGCGCTCGCCACATTGACCAAAGTGGCGAAGGGAAAGCCCCCATCTGCCGTAAGCGTTGCCAGGGTGGCCCAGCGGACGGTTCGCAAAAGCAGCTTAGCCTCCGCCACGGGATCGAATTTTGGGCTTTCCGTCTGGTTTTCCGCCGTTTCGGGGAGAGTCATGGGGCAAATTCCTTGTTCTCGCCGGGTCGCGAGAGAGCTTAAGCTTTGTTGTAATTGCGCGCAGGGGTAGATTCCCCTATAGTTCTAATGGTATGGCTTGCAAAGACGCGGGGCATGCGGCCTCATTTCGGCCCTCAAGCTCTAAGAGCTTTTCCGCTCCCGCGCCGCGTGTACGGGTTGATGTCCCTCACGTCGTGTTCATGCGCTAACGGTTAAACCTCGCCCGGGTCGGGCTCAACCGGAAGCTTCTGCAACAGCTCGGCTCTTGAATCTTAGGAGTGTTGATGCCGACGATCGCTTTGGTCGATGACGACCGCAACATTCTCACTTCGGTGTCCATCGCGCTTGAGGGGGAAGGCTATCGGGTTCAAACTTACACCGACGGCTCGACCGCGCTCGATGGATTGAAAACCAATCCGCCCGATCTCGCCATTTTCGACATCAAGATGCCGCGCATGGACGGGATGGAATTGCTGCGGCGGCTGCGGCAGAAATCCGATCTGCCGGTCATCTTCCTCACTTCGAAAGATGAGGAGATCGACGAACTCTTCGGCCTCAAAATGGGCGCCGATGATTTCATCCGCAAACCGTTCTCGCAGCGCCTGCTGGTCGAACGCGTCCGTGCCATCCTGCGCCGCGCTAATCCGAAAGAGGCCGCGGCCCAGAAGGAATCCGAAGCCAAGATTCTGGAGCGCGGTCTGCTCAAGATGGACCCCGAGCGCCACACCTGCACCTGGAAGAACGAGGCAGTGACGTTGACCGTCACCGAATTCCTTATCCTTCAGGCGCTGGCGACGCGTCCCGGTGTCGTCAAAAGCCGCAATGCGCTGATGGACGCCGCCTATGACGATCAGGTCTATGTCGACGACCGCACCATCGATTCCCACATCAAGCGCCTGCGCAAGAAGTTCAAAGCCGTCGATGATGAGTTTGAGATGATCGAAACGCTGTACGGCGTCGGCTATCGGTTCAAAGAATAATCGCGGCATTTCGGGGCGGCCCAGCGAATGAGCGTCGAAGCGCACGAGCCATTCGACCAGACTCTTGACGCGCCGCGTAAGCGCAGCCGGCGGCGCAGTCTTGGCTGGCGAGTTCTCCGCCGCGTTCGCACAGCGGAGCAGGCGGTTGCCGTCCGCTTTTCGTCGTCGCTGACGCGCCGCATCGTCGTCCTCAATCTCGGCGGCCTCGTCGCGCTGCTGCTCGGCTTCCTCTATCTCAACCAGTTCCGCGAAGGCCTCATCGACGCGCGCGTGCAGAGCCTGCAGACGCAGGGCGAGATTATCGCGGCTGCTGTCGCCGCCTCGGCCACTGTCGCGACCGATGCGATCACGGTCGATCCGGAAAAGCTGCTGCAATTGACGCCCGGCGAAAGCGGCGGCCTTACCGAGGAAAGCCGGCCGTCGCTCGAATTTTCGATCAATCCGGAGCGCATCGGCCCGGTGCTGCGGCGCCTTGTTTCGCCGACGCGCACCCGCGCCCGCATCTATGATCGTGACGGTTATCTGCTTCTAGATTCCCGCGCGCTCAGCGCCCGCGGCGATATCATGCGCATGGACCTGCCGCCGCAGAATGACGAGGCGGGCACATGGCTTGAGCGAATCTGGTCGGCGATGAAGCGTTCGTTCACCTACAACGAATTGCCGCTCTACGAGGACATCGGCATCGCCAACGGCCGCACCTATCCGGAAGTGGCCCATGCGCTCAACGGCCATGCCAAATCCGTCGTGCGCATGAATTCGAAGGGCGAGACGATCGTTTCCGTCGCCGTGCCGATCGAATTGTTGCGCACCGTCCGCGGCGTGCTGCTGCTTTCGACACAAGGTGGCGATATCGATGCGATCATCGCCTCGGAACGCTGGGCGATCCTGCGCGTCTTTCTGGTTTCGGCCGGGATCATGTTGCTTCTGTCGCTGCTGCTCGCCGGCACGATCGCCGGCCCGATGCACCGGCTGGCCGAGGCGGCGGAGCGGGTGCGCCGCGGCATCAAATCGCGGCAGGAGATTCCCGACTTCACCAATCGCAGCGACGAGATCGGGCATCTGTCCGGGGCGCTACGCGACATGACGCGGGCGCTCTACAAGCGCATGGACGCGATCGAAAGTTTCGCCGCCGATGTCGCGCATGAATTGAAGAATCCGCTGACCTCGCTACGCAGCGCGGTCGAGACGCTGCCGATCGCGCGCACCGATGATTCGCGCAATCGGTTGCTCGCCATCGTTCAGCACGATGTGAGCCGGCTCGACCGGTTGATCAGCGATATTTCGGATGCCTCACGGCTCGACGCCGAGCTGGCGCGCGCCGACATGGAGCCGGTCGATCTCGCCCGCATCATGCATACAGTGGTCGAGATCGCCAATCATGTCGAGCAGGCGAGCGTCCGCGTGACGCTCGAAATTGGCGCGGCGGGCACCAGCGAGGACGCGCGCAAGGGCGGCTTCCTGATCCTCGGCCACGATTCGCGTCTGGGCCAAGTGTTCATCAATCTCATCGACAATGCGAAATCATTCTCGCAGCCGGGCGGCCACGTCCGCGTCAGCCTGCGTTCCGCTAAGGGCGCGCCAGCCTCGGGCCTCGTGGCGGAGGGCTTCGAGATCATTGTCGACGATGACGGGCCGGGCATTCCGGCCGACGCGTTCGAGCGGATTTTCGAGCGCTTCTACACCGACCGGCCAAATCAGGGGTTCGGCCAGAACTCCGGTCTCGGTCTTTCCATCTCGCGCCAGATCATCGAGGCGCATGGTGGCCGCATCCGCGCCATGAACCGGACCGCGAGCTTGTCCGACGGCACCATCCGCACGCTTGGCGCCCGCTTCATCGTTTGGATCAGGGCAGCGCGATGAGCGCGGTCACCGCCGTCCAGGCGCCTGTCGCGGTCCATGCCACCGGCGTCGTTATCGGCGAGGCGGGGGTGGTGATCCGTGGCGCGCCGGGCGCCGGCAAAAGCAGCCTGGCGTCGGCGTTGCTGGCGGTGGCGGAGGAGGGGGCGCATTTCGGCGCATTGATCGGCGACGACCGGCTCTTTCTCTCGGCCCATCACGGCCGGGTCATCGCCCGCGGCCATCCGGCGATCCGCGGCAAGATCGAGCGTCGCGGCCAGGGGATTTTGGAAATCGGCGCGGAGCCCGGCGTCGTCGTCCGTCTCGTCATCGATATTCTGCCGCCGGAACAGGTGCTTCGCTACCCCGAGACGATCAACCCTTACGTTACTCTTTGCGGTGTAGAACTGCCGCTCCTGGCTCTGCCTAAGGCAGGTAGCGCGAGTGATTCGGCGCTGACTGTCCTGGCCCGGCTGCGGCAATTTGGGGCAATCTGACGCAGGAGGCCGTCATTTCACTTGCGAATTTCGCCGCGCTGCACAAGATGGCGTCCCCAACATGTCCCGCGGCGTGCGACTCGAAGCCTGGACTTGAATCTTGCGTCGGCCTTCAGCGTCAGAAATCACAGGGCAGGAAATGAACGGCGGCGCCAACGCTTCGCAATTCTTTGTGCGTATTATGTGGCGAGCCCGTGGCGCGAAACGGTGTTGTCGATGATCGGAATGGTGCTCGTCACCCACGGTGATTTGGCAACCGAGTTCCGCGCGGCGCTGGAGCACGTCGTCGGCCCGCAGAAGCAGATCGCCACCGTGTCCATCGGGCCCGAGGACGATATGGAAGAGCGCCGCAAGGATATTCTGGCGGCGGTGAAGCAGGTCGATCGCGGCCTCGGCGTCGTGGTCCTGACCGATATGTTTGGCGGTACGCCGTCCAATCTCGCGATTTCGGTGATGAACGGCGGTCATGTCGAGGTCGTCGCCGGCATCAACCTGCCGATGCTGATCAAGCTTGCCTCGATCCGCGACACGACGAGCCTCGATCAGGCCGTGCTGCAGGCGCAGGATGCTGGCCGCAAATATATCTATGTGGCGAGCCGGGTCCTGGGCGGCAAATGAACGAAGCCTCACAACCCATTCCCACCGTCGGCGACGGAACGCTCGTGCGCGAGATGGAGATCGTCAACCGCAAGGGCCTGCACGCGCGCGCCACAGCAAAATTCGTTCAATGCGTCGAGCAATATTCTGCTGAAGTCACCGTGAGCCGCGCTGGCGAAACGGTCGGCGGTTCGTCGATCATGGGCATATTGACGCTCGGCGCTGGCATCGGCTCGACCATTATCGTCACGGCCAAGGGACCGGACGCGGCCGAGGTTCTCGACGCCCTTGCGACATTGATCGGCAATAAATTCGGCGAAGACGAATAATAGCGTTTTCGAGCGAAGTGGGGACCGGTTCGCGTGAAGAAAACGCGTCAAAACAAAAGCTGGGGCGCGTTCGCGATTCCATTCAAGGCGAACGCGCTCCAGTCGCTGCACCATGCCCCTGCTCCGCCCCCCTCCCTAACCCTCCCCCGCAAGGGGGGAGGGGACTGTTCGGTGGGTGCGGCAGGCATTTCGAAAGCAAAAAGAGCCTGGCCATTATCTCAACTGAAGCAGTCTCATGATCTGCTTCAAGCCACGCCGCGGCGCCCCGTGCGCCGGCGCCAGGTCAATGCCGCCACGAGCACGACGACGACCGCCAACGTCGTCGTCATCAGCACGAGAAAGCGGCCGCCGGGGCGATCGATGGTCCGCGATCGCAGCGACGGCGCTTCGCCCGGACCGGCGAGCCGGAAGGCGACAAGGCTGTCGCCGATGGTTGTGCCGGCTTCCGAGTGGCCACCGGCCGCGATCACCACATATTGCTGGCCGTTCCAGAGATACGTCATCGGGTTGGCGACGCCCGGTACCGGCAGTCGCCCCTGCCACAGCTCCGCGCCCGAGGTTGCGTCGAAGGCGCGCAGATAGGAATCCGTCGCGCCGGTGAAGACGACGCCGCCCTGCGTCACCAGCACGCCGCTCAGCAGCGGCGAGCCGGTGTTGAGCGCGAGCCCGAGCGGCGCTCTGTCCTCCGAGGTGCCGACACTCGCCTGCCAGAGGATTTTTCCGGCCTTGAGGTCGACAGCGACCATCGCCCCCCACGGCGGCTTGT
>Ga0153954_1000548_pt1 | contig 29003 bp, 24 predicted proteins | sample TSFL038MetaG_FD_102277 | JGI IMG/M metagenome (GOLD analysis project Ga0153954, IMG submission 102277) | Attine ant fungus gardens microbial communities from Florida, USA - TSFL038 MetaG | ecosystem: Host-associated > Fungi > Mycelium > Unclassified | place: USA: Florida, Wekiwa Springs State... | reverse complement strand
CCCTCCCAAGATATGTCTGCGAATGACACGAAAGGGGCCCCCTGAGAGACGCAAGTCCGAAGAGGGGGATGAGTGCATGAGCAGCCGATGGCTGAAATGGCAATGCAGAATTGGTCCGAACGACTGAGGCTAGTGTTCCACACAGCCGAGGGAGGGAGGGCCGGTTATGTGAAGCCAGTTCAGCTCAAGGGGACAACATACCTTAGGAAAGCTCCGGGGGAGCTTTCCTAATGGGTTGTCCGAGAGTTGACGCAGTCAACCGAGGGCGGGCGACAAGGGTCGACCTTGTCCCGACAAATAAATGAGCTGCAATTTTCCAAAATCCTCTAAAAGTATTACCTATTTTTTTCCCTCTTTGCAGGTCTCATCTTGTTGTTTTTTCAAGAAGAAAGTAGAAGGCGAAGCGGTAGAGGCGCAAAAACATGTGGTGCCAGGTCTTTGGCGGGGGAATCCAGGCAATGTTTTTTTGAAATAGATCGCCGGAAAAGGAAAAGGCCCAAGCTTTTCGGGCTGCGGGAAAATGGCGAGGAAATTGCTTGGGATTCACGGGCATTAATTTTTTGAAATGGACGGGATAGCGGGATGTACGCTTTTGGCGTCTTTTAAAAAGAACAGTGGCATACTGGTCATAAAATATCCCCCTACCTAAGGCATTGATATTGGTAAAATAGTGAGGTGAAGATCTGAGAGCAATTTCAGCTCCTGTAAGGCGGGAGCGATTATACCGCCGATCGTGCAAAATCCAAACGACACGGTAACCTATTTTGGCGTAATCGCGGTTGCGGGCTTTGACCTCTTCTGGACTGATAGGAGAAATTTGCACTTCGAAAACCAACCGTTCCGAGGGCCAGACCACATCTGCAATCCGATTAATTGGGGGAAAACGACACTCCAATTGGACATTTTCAGGAGTAAGCATTTTTTGAAGTGAGAGTTGAATTTGTAAGTGAGTTAAAGACTTTCCATGTAAGATACAGGAGGATTTATTCACGTGATAATAATGGACCTGGCGGGCTAAGCCGCCTCGTACACGTAGTTCGCTAGAGCATTCTGGGCATAGGTAAGTTATTCCTCGAACTGCTTTGTTAGAAGGAACAAGACGTGACTGATGATCGAGAGCGTAAATTTGCATGGCACACTTATAAACGTTAGAGTATACTACGCGTTTTAAATATTTTTTAGACCATTCATGAAGAAAGAAAAAGAGCCCAACGACGAATTCCAGCAAAAAATGGACGAGCTCGTAGCTGCAGCTAAAGAGCAAGGTTATATCACTTACGAGGAGATCAATGAAGTTCTCCCCATGAGCTTTGATACACCTGAACAAATCGATCAAGTCCTGATTTTTTTGGCGGGGATGGATATTCAAGTCCTTAACCAAGCGGAAGTAGAACGGCAAAAAGAGAAGAAAAAAGAAGCTAAAGAATTAGAAGGGATTGCTAAACGAGCAGAAGGGACACCTGATGATCCGGTTAGGATGTACCTGAAAGAAATGGGATCAGTGCCTCTTTTAACACGGGAAGAGGAAGTTGAGATTTCGAAACGGATCGAAAAAGCACAGATTCAAATTGAAAGGATTATTCTCCGTTTTCGCTACTCTGCGAAAGAAGCCATCTCAATTGCTGGTTATTTGATCAATGGTAAAGACCGCTTTGACAAAATCATTTCAGAAAAGGAAGTAGAGGATAAAGCAAAATACCTTAAGCTCCTTCCCAAACTCGCTGAACTTTTGCGTGCTGAAGATCAAATTCTTGAGAAGCACCTTCTTTCTTTAAGGCTTCCCGACATCAACAAAGCAAAAGAAGCGCAGATTAACGAGGAGATCGAAAAGTGTCGGATTCGCACACAAGCGTATTTACGTAGGTCTTATTGCCGCCATAACATTATCGAGGATTTTGGCGAGGTCGTTTTTAAGGGATATGACCGCTTTTTGGCTTTGGAAAAAGAGATCAACGAGCTGAAAACACGTGCAGAGCGTAATAAATTTGCAGCGGCTAAACTGGCTGCGGTAAAAAGAAAGCTTGATCGGCGTGAGATTGCTGCTGGGCGCACTCTAGATGAGTTTAAAAAAGATGTCCGGATGCTGCAACGGTGGATGGACAAAAGTCAAGAAGCCAAGCGAGAAATGGTAGAATCCAATCTGCGTCTTGTGATCTCCATCGCCAAAAAATATACCAACCGAGGTCTCTCCTTTTTGGATTTAATTCAAGAAGGGAATATGGGGCTGATGAAAGCAGTCGAGAAATTTGAATACCGGCGAGGCTATAAGTTTTCAACCTATGCGACGTGGTGGATACGACAGGCAGTCACGCGCGCTATCGCTGATCAAGCGCGCACAATCCGTATCCCTGTCCATATGATCGAAACGATCAACAAAGTGTTGCGGGGCGCTAAAAAGTTGATGATGGAAACAGGGCGAGAGCCTACCCCTGAAGAACTTGCCAATGAATTGGGGCTCACTCCAGAACGTGTCCGCGAAATTTATAAAATTGCTCAACATCCCATCTCTCTTCAAGCCGAAGTGGGCGAAGGAGGGGAAAGCCAATTTGGTGATTTCCTCGAGGACACAGGTGTGGAATCACCTGCGGAAGCCACTGGCTATTCCATTTTAAAAGACAAAATGAATGAAGTGCTCACCACTTTAACAGATCGAGAGCGGATTGTGTTAATTCAACGTTTTGGACTTTTAGATGGCAAACCAAAGACTTTAGAAGAGGTAGGTGTTGCTTTCAATGTGACACGTGAAAGGATCCGTCAAATCGAAGCCAAGGCGCTACGCAAAATGCGCCACCCTATCCGCTCTAAACAGCTCCGCGCCTTTTTAGACTTATTGGAAAGCGAGTGATTCCACAATACCTTGAAAAGGTAGCCAAAAAGCTTCCTGGCTTTGAAGTACGTCCTGAGCAACTTCAAATGTTTCAGGACGTTTTTGCTGCCTACGATGAAGAGTGCACTTATCTCATTGAAGCTGGCACTGGAACTGGAAAAAGTCTTGCCTATTTGATCCCAGCTATTCTTTGGGCTGCAGGAAAAAAAGAGCCCTCTGTGATTGCAACTCATACAATTGCCTTGCAAGAGCAGCTGATGCAAAAAGATATCCCTTTTCTTCTAGATGCCTTAGATCTTGATTTAAAAGCTGTTTTGGCAAAAGGGATGCATAATTATGTCTGCTTGCGAAAATTGCATGATAACGATGAAGAAATTCCAGAGTCTATTTTAAATTGGTCTAAAACCTGCCGAGAAGGCTCCAAAAGTGAACTCCCAGTCTTACCTAGTGCCGATTTGTGGGAGCAAATAAATGCAGAATCAGAAAGCTGCACGCATGCTAAATGTCCCTATTACAAAGATTGTTTCTTTTTTAAAGCCCGCAAAGCCATGGAAGATGCCCATCTGATCGTAGCTAATCACCACCTGCTCTTTGCCGACCTTGCGATTCGTGAAGAAAGTGAAACGCTGGAAGCTGGGGCAATTTTGCCTAAATATAAACGTTTAATCCTTGATGAGGCGCATCATTGTGAGGATGTTGCCACCCAATATTTTGCGGATCACGTGAGCAGGCGGGGGATTATCCACGCCCTGGGGCGCCTCTTTTCTGATCGAGGGACAGGTAAGCTCATATCCTTATGCCGAAAAATCAACGAAGTTTATCCTGAAAGCAATCCATTGACAGAGTCTCTCATCATTATTTTTCCTGCCGAGAAGCGTGCTATCGTCGACAAGCTCAATCTTGCCTTTGATGCTCTTTCTAACTATTTTGCTAGTCACAGGCTAGAAGATAAATGCCGTATCCGCGAAATTCATTTGAACGATCCTTTTTGGATACAACAGGTACAACCTCCCGTAGAGACTGTTTGCGCAGATGTAAAACGTTTCATCCATTCCATTTTGCTCATCGAAGGAAAAATCAAGCAAATGCAAGATGATTCACTAGAAACAAAGTGCGAGGGGTTATTAGCAGAAATTAAAGGGATCTGTAAACGGTTGGAAACCTTTTTCAGTACACTTCACACTTTTGTTTTTTCCCCTTTAAATCCCACTGTCGTGCGCTGGATGGAAGGGAAACCCCCCGATTTACATTTAGTAGCAGCCGATCTAGAGATCGCAAACCGCCTTTCGGCTGCTCTATTTAACCGTTTGCCCACGATCGTGCTTTGTAGCGCTACACTTTCCACGCACGCATCCTTTTCGTTTATCCGCGAACGTCTAGGGATTCAAAATGCACAGGAGCGTATTTACAAAAGCCCATTTGATTATAAGCAACAATCACTTTTGACTGTTCCTCTCGATTTGCCCGATCCTTCACACCCTTCTTTCACCCGTTTAGCTGCTGAGCAAATCTGGGAAACCATATCCATCAGTCAAGGAGGTGCCTTTGTCCTTTTCACGTCCTATTCCATGCTGCGTGAATGTGAACAACTTCTTGCGCCACGTCTGTATCAGAAACACTTTTCCTTATATTGTCAGGGGGATGAAAGCCGAATGCACCTTTTACGCAAATTTCGAGAGTCTGCAAAAGGTGTCCTTTTTGGAACCGACTCATTTTGGGAAGGTGTAGATGTTGCAGGAGAGGCTCTCAGGTGCGTAATCATCGTGAAACTACCTTTCAAAGTGCCAAGCGATCCCCTTTTTCAAGCCCGTTCTGAAACGATTTCCAAAATGGGTGGCTCCCCATTTTTTGACTATTCCCTTCCTCACGCGATTGTCAAATTTAAACAAGGGTTTGGAAGGCTCATCCGCACCAAAAGCGACCGGGGTTGTATCATCTGTCTCGATTCCCGCCTCGCCACCAAAGGTTATGGCAAAATGTTTCTCAAAAGCCTTCCCGATTGTCCCACCCACTTCGAAACCTCCCAACAAATCCACTCCCGTTTACGTGATTTCTTCAAAACTAGACATCTTGCATAACCCACTTTTCGCCGCCCGTGACCGTGCCGGTGTCCGATCATTCGTTAGGAAAACGTGGTAGGTTAACACCTTTTTCGTTTGAAAAACGTGGTTAACTTGCACCTTTTTCGTTGGAAAAACGTGGTTAACTTGCACGTTTTTCGAAGATAAACTTGAATTTCTCCGGAAGAGTTGCTAAGATTGGGCTAGAATGGATAGGAATATATATCAAAAACTCGAGACTTGGCAAAAATCACCTAGACGTAAGCCTCTAGTGATTAATGGGGCAAGACAGGTTGGAAAAACCTATTCTCTTAAACATTTCGGGAAGAAAAATTACGAAAAATACGTCTATTTTAATTTTGAGAAGGATGAAAAAATAGGTCGCTATTTTGAAGAAACGCTTGATCCTCATCATCTTATAAATATATTTAAAATTCATTCTAACATTGAGATTGAGCCGCATAATACTCTTTTAATCTTTGATGAAGTTCAAGAATGCTCTCATGCACTCAACAGTCTTAAATATTTCTGTGAAGATGCTCCAGATTTTCATGTTGCTGCTGCTGGATCACTTTTAGGTGTGAAAACAGCGCGTCAAAAAGGGTTTCCTGTAGGAAAAGTCAATTTTCTTCATCTATATCCATTGACTTTTTTTGAATTCCTTGGGGCAATTGGAAAACAAAAAATGCGTGTTATGTTAGAAGAACAGCAAAATTACGAGCCCCTGCCTGTTGCTTTGCATGAACAACTCATTCAGCTTTTAAAAATCTATTTTTTTACTGGGGGAATGCCTGAAGTTGTTGCAGAATATGCAAAAAATGAAAATTTAGAAACTGTTCGTGAGATACAATTAGAGATCTTAAACGCTTATGAAAAGGATTTTGCGAAGCACGCCCCCCCTTTTGAAATGATGAAAATCACAACTGTTTGGAATCAGGTTCACAGACAACTCTCAAAAGAAAACAAGAAATTCATTTTTGCTGCGATACGTAAAAGCGCGCGTGCACGAGATTATGAAGAAGCAGTACAATGGCTTGTGGATGCAGGGCTTATCTATAAAAGCTATCTTATCGAATCTCCTAAATTCCCATTGGATGCGTACGCTAAACATCAAGCATACAAGATATTCTTATTAGATGTAGGGCTATTAGGAGCTCATAGTAATTTATCTGCTAAAACAATAATTGATGGTGATTCGTTATTTATTGAATTTAAGGGTTCTCTTACAGAGAATTATGTGGCTCAAGAACTAATCGCTACTAAAAATCAACATCCTTTTTACTGGGCAAGTGAGGGGACAGCAGAAATCGATTTTTTAATCGAAGAAGACCATGGAATAGTTCCTTTAGAGGTGAAGGCAGGTAACAATAAGAAAAAAAAGAGTTTGCTTGTTTACGATCAAAAGTACTCACCTTCAAAACTATTACGAACCACAACCTTAAATTTAAAACATGACGGTAAAATCTATAATTATCCTCTCTACCTTATTTCTCGGTTGCTGAATTAGAATCAACTATATCTTAGGCGGCTTCGTTGATTTCGGGAAGCACGTTTGTGGAAGGTGCGAGATCTTTATCGACGGAGATGGTGATGCAAGCATCGGACCAGACGTTGAGGGCGGTTTCGATCATATCGATGAGTGTGTAAAAGGGGAGGATCAATCCCATCATATAGAGAGGAATATCCATACCGACTAAAAAGGCGCTTGTCAGAAAGAAGCATCCCATAGGCACTCCTGCGTTGCCGATTGCAGCGCATGTGGCGAGGAAAATCCAACCGATATAATCCCAAGTCCCAAAAGTGATCCCATTCACGGTGGAGACAAATAGAACCGTTGTTAAAATGAAAGCAGCGCATCCATTCATATTGATCACAGAGCAAAGGGGGAAGGTGAAATTGCAAACCCGAGAGGAAACTCCGAGTTTATTTTCTGCTGCGCGGATGGCCACTGGCAACGTAGCATTAGAAGATTTTGAAAAAAATGCTACAGTCAAAGGCTGCATCATCCCCTTGAAGGTTTGAATGGGGGAAATTTTTTTAAATTTTAGCATCAAAGGGAGGATCACCACCCCTTGGATAACATTTGCCCCCACCACGCAGGCTAAGTAGAGGAGAAGACGGCTGATATGGGCATAATTATTTTGCAAGTCTTTGACAAGAAGTGTCATGAAGGCCCAAATGGCGATGGGCATCAATGCGATGATGAAACTTGTGAGTTTGATCATCGCTGCGAAAAGGGATGAGAAAAATTGATTGAGAAAAGCTTTTTGCTCAGGTGGCAGAAAAAGAATGGCAATACTGAGGATAATGGAAATGAAAACAATCCCCATCACATTCCCTTCAGCGAAAGCCTGAAAGAAGTTAGAGGGGATGATATTCATCAAAAATGTGAGATACGACTTTTGTTGTCCGATATCGGCTACAACTGATTCCTGCAGACCCATGGCTTGTTTTGCAGGGTCAATTAAAATATAAAGAGTTAAGGCTACAGCAGCTGCTATTAAGGTCGTTCCAAGGGTGTAGATAAAAACCTTCCGCCCCATTTTGCGCATCTCTTGCAAATCTTTCATTCCAGTGATGGTTGCAGCCACAGCTAAAAAAATAATGGGGAGGCTGATGAGCTTAAGCAAGCGAAGGAATAAATCGGAAGTGCCACTTGCTAGGGAATTGAACGCAGGAAGATCAGCCCAGCCCGTGAGCAAACCCATTCCCATACCTGCAAAAAGTAGGATATTTCCAAGCCAGCGTCTAGTTCGCGATTTCCCTGTATCAGAGCACATAAGATCTATTATAACGTTTGTAGGGAAAAGGTTGAAGATTTAAAAAAAGAGTTTAAGATGGAGCGTATTGGAATCGAACCAACGACCTCAACAATGCCATTGTTGCGCTCTACCAATTGAGCTAACGCCCCAAAAATGGAGCACTTAATTTACCAATGTTTTGCTTTTAGAGCAACTTTGGTATATTTTCCTGCTTCTCATTAGCGAGGTTGTATGTCTTTTTTTGAAAAAGTGGAACAAACGCCAGCCGACCCGATTTTCGGTCTTGAATTAAGATTTCTTTCTGATTCTAGGCCGTTCAAAGTGAATCTGGGGGCAGGGATTTACAAAACAGCTGAGCTGAAGCCATTGATTTTGAATTCAGTTAAAGAAGCTGAATTTCGTATCCTACAGAGAGAAAAGAGCAAAGACTATCTGCCCATTGATGGGATGCCGGAGTTTGTTGATTTAACAATGGATCTAGTCTTTGGAAAAAAAAATCGTCTGCATCCCATTTATGGAGCCCAAACAACGGGGGGGACAGGTGCTTTGAGAGTGGGCGGTGTTTTCTTAAAAGAGGCAGGGTTCAAAACCCTTTATCTTTCCGATCCCACTTGGGGCAATCATGCTAGGATTTTCAATCATGCCGGGCTAGATACCCGCAGTTATCCCTATTATGATTGGGATAAAAAAGGGTTCGATTGCAATCGGATGATCGAGGCCATCTTCCAGATGGAAGAAAGATCTGTCATCCTTTTGCACGCCTGTTGCCATAACCCTACCGGTTGTGATCCCTCGCTTGATCAATGGAAAGAAATTTTTCGAGCGGTTCAAAAGAAAAAGATTTTCCCTTTTTTTGATTTTGCCTATCAAGGGTTTGGCGATGGGCTAGAGGAAGATGCACATCCCTTGCATCTGTGGATCGATTCAGGTTCTGAGTATTTAGTAGCCACTTCTTATGCCAAAAATTTTGGCATTTACGCAGAAAGATGCGGCGCACTTTTTGTGGGATGTCAAACAGATGAAGATAGGAAACGGATAGGATCGAAAATTAAAGTGATTATCAGAGGTCTTTATTCTAATCCTCCCTGCCATGGAGGGCGCATTGTGACAGAGATTTTGGGTGATGAGAAATTACGGTCTGACTGGGAAAAGGAATTGGACGCTATGAGGGCCCGAATCAATGGGATGAGAACAATCTTTGCAGAGCGTTTAGGGCTCCATGACTTGACCTCACAAAAAGGGATGTTTTCATACACTGGTTTACAGCAGGGTCAGGTTGAAAAATTGATAGCCAACTATGGGGTTTACCTACCAAATGATGGAAGGATCAACCTCGCAGGCTTAAATGATGAAAACTTAAATCATGTCATCGATTCTTTTTCGAAAGTATGAAAAGACAAAGGTATCAAAGATATATCATTTTGTGTGCAGTGCTTTTCGCTCTTGTCTCTCTTCCCTCTTTTTTTGTGGAATCTATCCGAACAAATGCTATGGGATTTTGCGCTTGGATTTCCCGAGGGTCAATCAAATTTTCTAAGTCTAAATCACCGGAAATAGAGAGACTCGAGGGGGAAAACCATCTTTTGCGGATGGAGATAGGAAAATTGCGATCTTTGTTAGAACAAAGAGAAAAAGTAGCACATCTTACCCAAGAATTAAAAATGCCTGAGTTAGCGCCCAGACGGTGTGATGAAATACGCTACTTACTCGGGGTTAATTCTCAAAGTGTTCCTGCGAGTGTGATTTATCGTGATCCTGGAAATTGGTCTAGCACGTTATGGGTCAATGTCGGTACAGAAACAAATCGTCAACTTAAAAAGGAAGTGATCCAAAAAAATAGCCCTGTGATTTTAGGTCGATCCGCCGTGGGTGCTATCGATTATGTTGGCAAAAATCAATCGAGAATTAGACTCATCACTGATTTTGCGCTGACCCCCTCTGTGAGGGCAGTGAGAGGTTTTCAGCAAAACATGCATTTAATTGAAAATGTAGATGCCATTTTAAGACAGCTAACAGCAAGAACAGATCTTCCTCTTACCACTGTGGAAAAAAACACATTCAAAACCCTGCTAGAATCTTTAAAGGAAAATGTCTCCACAGATGCTGTTTCTTGGCATCTCGCAAAAGGGGTTTTGCAAGGGACGTCAACGCCATTGGCACGCAGTGTCAATCATACGCTGAGAGGGATAGGTTTTAATTACGATTTCCCAGATGAGGAAGGACCGGCAAGAGAGCTGCTCACAGGTAAGGTAGTTAATGACACGAGCAACTCCCCCCCTATCCCTATTCTGAGAGTAGGTGATCTTTTAGTCACAACGGGTATGGATGGGCTTTTCCCACCAGGCTTACGTATAGCAGAAGTGACACGCATTTTTCCTACACGTGAAGGCGCTTATACTTATGACATTGAAGCTGCCCCAACAGTTGGAAATTTAGATACTTTGCAAACTGTTTTTATTATTCCACCTGTCGGGTACTCTCAAGAAGAATCAATGGAATCGGAACTTTAGTCACGCAAGAGGTCTATTCATGAAAATTGTCACTTCTCAGGAAATGGGACGGATCGAACGTCTAGCGTACGCAGCAGGTGCTTCTGAAGAAGCTTTCATGGAATCGGCTGGGGCAGGTGTTGCCAGTGCGGCTCAACGTTTGATTGGGAAACTGCACCTCAAACCCTCTATTATGCTTCTTTGTGGATCAGGAAATAATGCAGGAGATGCTTATGTGGCAGGGAGGATTCTTCTCGCAGGGGGTTTTATGGTCTCAGCCTTAGCCTGCGCCCCTTACGAAAAGAGCTCACCTCTTTGCCAGTTGCAAAGCCACAGATTCCAGCAATCCGGAGGCCGCATCATGTATGTCGATGAGCTTTCTCTAGCTTCTTTTGCCCAATCTCCTTTCGAAAAAGCAGAATTATTGATCGATGGGTTGTTAGGAACAGGATTTCATGGCGAAGTGTTAGGACTCATGAAAGAGATGATCACACAAGCCAATGCTTCTGGCCTACCGATCCTTGCTGTTGACATTCCTTCGGGAGTTGATGGGACAAAAGGTGAAATAGGGGGTGTAGCCATACGTGCGTTTGAAACCCTTTTCTTGGGACTGCCTAAAGTGGGTTGCTTCTCCAAGGATGTCTGGGATTACGTTGGTAGGGTCTCAGTGCATGATTTTGGTTTAGGATCTCCTTATATTGAACAGGCAAAAGCTGAATATTTGCTGATCGACGATCCGCTCATTCGTCAGATTCTACCTGCCATCCATCGAACACGGCATAAATATGAAGCAGGGTATGTTGTGGGTCTAGGTGGGTCTGTAGGAATGCCAGGAGCTCCTTTGATGACTTGTTCAGCAGCCTTGCGATCGGGTGCCGGGATTGTACGATTATTGCATCCAGTAGGAATGGAAGGGGAACTCTCCTCTTCTCCATTTGAAATCATCCGGCAAGGGTACAAAGAAGGAGATACAGACTCCATATTAAATGCCATGAGCCGTGCATCAGCGCTTTTCATAGGTCCTGGGATTGGAACGACGCCCTCTGTTCTTAACGTATTACAAGCTATTTTACCTCATATCCAGAAACCATGTGTTTTGGATGCAGAAGCGCTCACTCTTCTATCTGAGAGCAATATTTCCTTACCTAACGAAATCATCATGACGCCTCATCACGGAGAAATGAAGCGTCTTCTGCATGCTCCCAAAGATTTATCTTTTAAAGACTTATTATCTAAAAGCCATGCTTATGCTCAAACCAAAAATGTTACACTGGTTTTGAAAGGGGCCCCAACTTTTATTTTTCATCCCCAAGCAGTGCCTTATGTTTGCTCGCGAGGCGACCCCGGAATGGCCACTGCGGGGAGTGGAGATGTCTTAACTGGCATCATTGCTGCCTTCTTAGCTCAAACCAAAAACCCTCTTCATGCAGCGATTCTCGGCGTCCAATTTCACGCAATCGCAGGTGAAAAAGCCTCATCCCAAAAAACCCCCTACTGCATGGTAGCTACCGACATCACCGAGGCTTTACCCTCTGTTTTCCATACCTATTGCGAAAAATCACAGAAAATCTGAGAATAATTCACAGAATATCTGTGAATTTTATATGACTTATCCTAGATTTTTAAAAGAAAAGATTTTAAAAGCATTAGACGTCAGTCCCATTGTTTTGCTTACAGGAGGTCGACAGACCGGAAAAACGACCTTAATGCGGGAGCTTGCAAAAGAAAAAGGGTATGATTTCATCTCGTTGGATAACTTACGCTATTTAAGTGCCGCTCGAGAAGATCCTATTGGTATGCTCGAACAATTTACAGCGCCTATCATCATTGATGAAGTACAGCGAGCCCCTGAGTTAGCTTTGCCGATGAAAATGAAAGTGGATGAAGAGCGTAAACCGGCAATGTATTTGTTGACGGGTTCTTCTAATCCTTTAGTTGCTCCAAAACTGAATGATTCTCTTGCGGGAAGAATGTTTATTTTTCATCTTTGGCCGTTGAGTCAGGCAGAATTAAGGCAGTCAAAGCCCGATGTGCTTGAAATGCTTTTTGCCAAAGATTGGTGTCCTCAAAAGTACATCCGCTGGGAACATGCAGAGATGATTGAAACTCTTTTGAAGGGAGGCTACCCTACCGTTCAAAATCTTGCTTACGACATGCGTGAAGAATGGTTTAGTCAACATTTACGTACTCTTTTAGAGCGGGATATTCAAGATTTAACCCATATTCGAAAACTTTTGGAATTGCCAAATCTCTTGCGCTTATTAGCTGACCGTACCAGCGCGCTCATGAATGTTTCTGAATTGGCTCGCACACTGCAAATCCCTGTTTCGACTGTGACAGTTTATTTGAGTTTATTAGAGGCGCTTTTTTTAGTTGTGCGGCAACCTGCTTGGCATAAAAACATGACGAAAAAGATGGCAAAAGCTCCTAAGATGTATCTAGTTGACACTGCCATGATTGCTTATCTTGTGGGTGCAGATGCAAGAAGATTATCGCATGATCTCCATCTTTTAGGGCGAATGTTTGAAACGTTTATTGTCTTAGAAATTCTCAAATTAATGAGTTGGTGCTCTATCCGTCTTCAAAGTTACCATTTTAGAACGGCTTCTGGAATAGAGGTCGATATGGTGCTTGAAAACCGCTCCGGAGAAATTGTGGGAATTGAAATCAAAATGAGTGAAACAGTGAGAGGGGAGGACTTTAAAGGATTGCGTACTCTTCAGCAGGAGGTCGGCTCAAATTTTGTAAGAGGCGTGGTCCTATACCCTGGTTCGGATGTGGTAGCCTTTGGCGAAAACCTTTATGCGTTGCCAGTCATGGCACTGTTTGTGTGATACCAGTTTAGGAAGTGGGTGAGGCCTGTTTCGAGAGAAGTGGTGGGCCTAAAGCCTAATCTGCGTTCGGAATCGGCGATGTCAGCATAAGTGTTCTCCACCTCGCCGGCGCTTCTCTCTTCAAATATTTTGATGGCTTGTTTGCCAAGAAGTTTTTCAAGGATTTCTACAAAGTTGAGCAAGGGCACGGGATGGTGATTACCCAGGTTGAAAAGTTCAACTTCCCCTTCCAAATCAATTGCAGCTAATATGCCCTGCACAATGTCATCGATGTATGTAAAATCGCGGCTCATCTTGCCATGATTGAAAAGATGGATCGGTTTGTTCTCTAAAATAGCTTCTGTGAAGCTGTAATAGGCCATGTCTGGTCTACCCCAAGGCCCATAGACTGTAAAAAAGCGCAAACCTGTTGAACGGATACCATAGAGGTGGTGATAGCTATAAGCCATAAGCTCATTCGCCTTTTTTGTGGCTGCATAAAGATTGGCAGGGTGATCAGTGGGGTCAGTAACCGCAAAAGGAATTTTGGTGTTGCATCCATAAACTGAGGATGATGAAGCATAAGTTAAATGAATGTGGGATCTTGCACGCAAACATTCCAATAGGGAAAGAAAGCCGTGAATATTGCTTGTAAGATATGCTTCAGGATTTGTTTTTGCGTAGCGGACTCCAGCTTGGGCGGCTAAATGCAAGACATGGGTGCAAGCGTGTCGATCGAGAACAGTTTCTAAAACTTCTCTATGATTGAGATCAGATTCAATGACCTGAATCCCTTTTTCTTTTAACCCCTCTGCGCGTCTTCTTTTAAGTTGAGGGGAATAATAAGCATTGAAATTATCGAGGCCAATGACGGTATCGCCCCTTTCATGGAGAGCTAAAGAAGCATGGTATCCAATGAAACCTGCTGCACCTGTAACAAGAATTTTTTTTCTCATAAGTATGTAATTTTAAAACACTAAAGACTCAGATGCAAATGCTTTTTCAAAATAGGCAATCGTTTGCTTTAATCCCTCTTCCAATTGGACAGAAGGTCCCCAATCTAATCTTTCTTGGGCAAAAGTGATGTCAGGCTTCCGTTTTTTGGGGTCATCACTGGGTAAAGGTAAATAGTGAATGGAAGAGCCAGAGTTAGTTAACGTTAAAATTTTAGTAGCGAGTTCTTGAATGGTAAATTCATCCGGATTTCCTAAATTGACAGGCCCTGTAAGTGTTTCATCCGATTCCATCAGTCTGATTAGTCCTCTGACCATATCGGAAACATAGCAGAATGAACGTGTTTGGCTCCCTTGCCCGTAAATGGTGAGAGGTAGATTGTGAAGAGCTTGTACAATAAAGTTGGCGATGACTCGGCCATCGTTGGGATGCATCCTAACTCCATATGTATTGAAGATTCTGGCAACTTTTATTTTTACGCTATATTGACGGTAGTAGTCGAAAAATAAAGTTTCGCTACACCGTTTCCCCTCGTCGTAACAGGCACGGATGCCGATCGGGTTGACATTTCCCCAATAGGTCTCAGGTTGAGGATGAACATGGGGATCACCATAAACTTCACTTGTCGAGGCTTGTAAAATTTTTGCATCCTGTTTTTTGGCAAGCTCTAGCATATTAATTGCGCCCAAGACACTTGTCTTTATCGTTTGCACAGGATCATTTTGGTAATGAATAGGGGAAGCAGGGCACGCCAAATTATAAATTTCATCCACATCTACTGATAAGGTAGAACAGATATCATGGTAAAGCAGCTCAAAGCGAGGTTTACCTATTAAATGGGCAATATTTTCCCGTCTGCCCGTATAAAAATTATCAAGGCATAGGATTGAGTGTCCCAAGGCGTGCAGCGTTTCACATAAATGGGAGCCAACAAACCCTGCACCACCTGTAATAAGAATTTTTTTTTCCATAGCGTTTACCTGACCTTTCTGTATAATTGAGGGCTTTCTTAAATGCAATTTTTCTATTGGTCAGCTCATGAAAATTCTTGTAGTTGGAACAGGTTATGTAGGTCTTGTTACGGGAGCCTGTTTTGCCGAAATGGGGCATAAGGTGATTTGTCTCGATATTGACCGAGAAAAAATCCAGAAGCTTAAAGAAGGGACGATCCCTATCTATGAACCAGGTCTTGAAGAGATTGTCAAACGCAATGTCGCCCAAGGACGTTTGGACTTTACCACCGATTACGCTTATGGTGTATCTAACTCGTTGGTTTGCTTTATTGCTGTGGCAACACCTTCTGGAGAAGATGGAGCCGCCGATATCACATATGTCAAACGTGCTGCAGCACAAATTGCTGAGCAAATGGATGGCTATAAAATCATCGTCAATAAATCGACAGTACCCGTGGGATCCGCAGAGGCTGTTTATACAGTTGTCTACGAATATCTGAAGGGGAAGGGCAAAACGTATGAATTTGATGTGGTTTCCAATCCGGAGTTTTTGAAAGAAGGGGATGCTGTTAACGATTTCATGAAACCGGACCGCATTGTCATTGGCGCTGATAATCCAAGGGTCTCTGCACTCATGGAAGAGTTATACGCTCCTTTTAATCTCAATCACGATCGGATTCTTATCATGGATCTTGCATCAGCTGAAATGACAAAATATGCAGCGAATGCCATGTTAGCATCACGTATTTCCTTCATGAATGAGATTGCAGGGATGTGTGAAAGGCTTGGGGCAGATGTCTCGATGGTGCGCAAAGGCATTGGATCTGATCAACGTATCGGTTACTCATTTTTATATGCAGGAGCCGGCTATGGTGGGTCTTGCTTCCCTAAGGATGTCAAAGCATTGCAAGCAACAGCCCGCAGCTTTGAGTATGCGACGCCCCTTTTAGATGCGATTGAAGCAGTCAACAAACGGCAAAAAGAACTTCTTGGCCAAAAGATCGACCTCTATTTTGCCTCTCAGGGAGGGGTAGAAGGCAAAATTTTTGCTATTTGGGGGCTTGCATTTAAACCGGGAACAGACGACTTAAGAGAAGCTCCCTCCCTAGTCTTAATTCGCCATTTATTAGAACGGGGAGCTTTTGTACGTCTCTACGACCCTGTAGCGAATGCAAAAGCCAAACAGCTTTTGAAAAAATCCCCTCAAGTCATTTGGTGTAAAAACGAGTTTGAAGCGGCTGCAGGAGCTGATGCCATCGCTCTTTTAACGGAATGGAAACAATTTCGATTCATCGATTTTTCTCAAATCCTTCCCACAATGAATGGAAGGGCCTTTTTTGATGGCCGGAATCAGTACATTCCCTCTGAAATGGCTGCGATGGGTTTTGATTATTTCAGTATCGGACAGCTTCCAGCTCTAGCGCAAGAGAATATTTTAAATTCACGCTGAGGAAAGAAGTATGGGAATTGCAAAATACACTCGAGTATAATGTCTCAAAAAACATGGAATCTTTTTATAGCCCTTGTTTTTCTCTACTTTTTTACCCTTCATGCCGATCATTTGCATTTTGTTTTAGGAGGCTTTACCTTAAGGTGGAATAATTTGATCGCACTCACCCTTTTAGCTATGTTACTAATCCGGTTGAGAGATCAAATCTTTTCTATCCCTAAATGGGTAGCCTTCCCCCTTTTATTCATTGCTCTTTCCATGATTATCTCGTGTCTTTTATCAAGCTATCCTAACCGTTGTAGTTATTATGTAGGTTGGTATGGACTGACAGTTCTCTGCTATTTTTTGCTGCCCATTTGGATTGTGAAAGCGCTAGGGTTTTCTTCGATTTTGTCACTCTATCAAGCGTCTTTTATCTGTGTGGGTTTGTATGCGGCTCTTCAACTGGTCTTATCTATAGCCGGAGTGCACGATCCTTTTGTGAGTCAATTTGTTTCCAAGAATCTGGCTCGGCCTAATGCTTTTTGCTTTGAGCCTTCCTTTTATGCTCTCTACATGACACCTATTATCTTTCTCTATAATGCCCGCTGGATTACCTTAAAAGCCTCAAGCTCAAATTGGGCAATTTTAGGGATTAATCTTCTCTACCTCATTTCAACTTCCACCTCAATCATCTTGGCCTATACCGCTTTTTTCTTAATCCTCTTTTGCATCCCAGGCGTTGATCGCAAACGTATTTTTAAATGCATTTTCATATTTGCAGCCTGCTTCATGTGCCTATTCCTCATTTTTCCAGCAATCATGAAGCATTTTTTTCTAAAATTCTTTTATCATGGTTTCATGACTCACCACTCCTTTTATGAAAGATGGATTGGGATCGAAAACGGCTGGAAAATCTTTTTACAAAACCCTTTTTTTGGAGTAGGTCTTGGAGGTTATCCTTGCTATTTGATGGATGCATTTCTCAAGGGAGATCGTAGTTTTCATTATTTAACGTCTTATGGACTCATGTCAGAGGCAAACAACCCGGTGAAAATCTTTGAACCCATGAATGTTTCGACAGAACTTCTTGCAAGTTTAGGGTTATTTGGGTTGTGTGCTTTTTGCCTTCTGCTTTATGGTCTTATCATCCAAGTCAAGCGTGTAGGTCCAAGCGAGAAAATGAACGCCTATTGTTGGTTAGTTTCGTTGCTTGTGACACTTCTTGTGCTCCAATTTAACCAAGGGATGTTCCGCACTTATATTTGGGTCCATTTGGCAATGACCTACGCTTATTTAGAAAAACTATATGAAAGACCCTCTATTATCCATCATTCTGCCTAACTTCAACCATGCTCATCTGCTACCCTACGCACTAGAATCGGTGCTGGCACAAACGTTTGAGGATTTTGAACTAATCATCGTCGATGATGGCTCAACGGATCAAAGTGTCGAGACCATTACGCTGTATATGAAAAAAGATCGCAGGATCCGTTTATTAAGGCATAAGCACAATGCTGGGATCGCTGCTGGGTATGCGACGGCGCTCAAGGTTGCGAAAGGGATTTATTTGCACCAATTTAGTGCCACAGATGCCTATAGGCCAGGTTTTTTGGACAAATGCCTTTACTGGCTGAAACAATATCCACAAATTGGAATGTGTTGCACCGATGTGGGCCTATTTACCGATGATCCAGAACAATCTGTTCCTTTCCAATTAATCAAAGAAGTATCTACACCTATGGTGTTTCCCTACGAGAAGATTGAAAAGATTTTTAAGTATGCTCATTTCTCAATTCCAGGACTTTCCTCAATTGTAAAAAAGGAATCCTTCCTTCGTTTTGGGGGTTACCACCCTGAGCTGCGTTTCATGAGCGATTGGTATCTTACTCATCAAATTGCTCTTTTTGAAGGGGCCATTTACATTCCTGAACCATTAGTTGTATTTCGTGAACCTGGATATTCCAAAATAACAAGTTCAGATCCAAAGCTGCGTAAAGAAACACTTCAGTACCTTGCCAAGCTTGTTCTGCAAAAAGAAAATCGGATTCATCTTAAAAAAATGACCCGAGCAGCATCCCTTGGCTTATTATGCAAAGAAAAGCTTTTTGAAGTGATCCGATCTCCTCGCCTATGGCCATGTTACTTACATTTGGTGGAAAGGTATCTCTATAAGCGTCTACGCCGCCTCCTAAAGCAACCCTTAGTCACCCAACAATTCCTGAAGAAACATTCACTAAACCTCTTTCGAAACTAAGATCCCGTGCCGCTGCCTGTACCCGCCCTTCAGGAGGGTCATGGGTCGGGCACAGGCACGGGATGTCTAATGGTTTGGAGATGCCAAAAAGTTTGATAGCGGCCGCCAAGATTGAGTAGATCGGTGTGGGTACCACTTTCGATGATGCGCCCATTTTCCAAAACATAGATTAGATCGGCCATTTGGATCGTCGATAAGCGGTGAGCCACGACGAGCATGGTTTTATGATGATGCAAAGTTGAAAGGGTGTTTTGGACCATTTGTTCAGAATCGCTATCTAAGTGACTTGTCGCTTCGTCCAAAACAAGGATCTCAGGATCTTTCACAAGCGCTTGAGCCAAAGAAATACGTTGTCTCTCACCACCTGAAAGACGGTATCCTTTTTCTCCGATAACGGTTTGGTAGCCCTGTGGAAGACGTTGGATAAAAGGGGCGGCTCCTGCCATCTCTGCGGCGCGAGCAATATCTGACGAGGATGCGTTTAAATGTCCAAAGCGGATGTTTTCTTCAATTGTTGCATGGAAGAGGAAGGCATCTTGAGGGACAACACCAAATAATTTTCTCCATGCTGGTAAGGGAAAGTTTTCAGCCGGTTGGTCATCGAGATAAATCAAGCCCTCCGTTGGAGGATATAAACGGAGTAGTAAATCGATCAACGATGATTTTCCCGCTCCAGAGATACCTACCAAAGCTACAATTTTTTTTCTGGGTATTTTTAGAGAGATATTCTTAAGGGCATAAGTGCTTTGTTGCGGATAAGCAAAACAGACACGATCAAAAATGATGTGCTGGTCAAAGCAAAGTGGTCTCATTGTAATCGCTTCAGGATTTTCCATTGGGGTATTTAAAAATTCCAGTCGCTTTATCTGGCCAGAGTAAGTGGAAATCATCCCTTTTGCAATCATCATCACCTGCAAACGAGTTCCCAAGCGATAGGTTAAGGTTAAAAAAATGAATAGACGAGCTGTATAAGCAGCTTTATCTTGTAAAATCCAAACACCTAAAAGCAAAGAACAACCCACTAAAATGATGCCAACAGTTTCATTGAGACAAGGGATAAGCGCATTCCACTTCTTCATTTTCAAAGTTGTGTTTGTAATTTCGTGAAGAATGGTTTTGATCTTGCCCCATTGATGTTTTTGCCTTTGGAATAGATGTACGATTTTTATCCCCTCTAAACTTTGTGCCGTTTGTTGACTGAGCTCTGAAATATGATCCGCATGAGCCTGTGAAGCATGCATGATTTTTGCGAAAAATAGGCGCTGGACAAGTGCAAAAAGGGCAAAAATAAAAACATTGAAGCATGTGAGTGTAAACGAGATACACAGCATAAAAACCAAATAGGCCCCGCTCATCATCAAGCATGTTACGAAACGGTTATATTCATCAAAAAGCAGGGGAATAAAGGTGGGAGGAAGGCCAGCGAGTTGCATGAGATCCCCTTTTTTATACTGGGCTACCTCACTATAGGGCATGCGGAAAATCCGTTTAAAAATTTGAGCCTGAGCCTCATGCTGAATATTCAAAGTCAAATAGGTGGTCATGAGTTGTGCCAAATAAACGCATACGCTGCGTAGAATTTGTAACCCAATCGCACCTGCTAAGCTCGTTAAAAATAGGTTGTCCGTTTTAAAAAAAAGAGAATCTATCCAAGAAAGAGAGGCCTTCTCACCTGTTAATATGGCAAAGCTGGCTAGAAGAAGGGCAAAAGAAACCCCTTCCAATAAAGCTCCAAGTATATTGAAAAACAAGATACAGGAAGCGAGAAAGGTGTTTTTTCCTTTTTTCAGCAGGAAAATTTTCCACATCATTTTGTCGGCTATGTTGAAAAATTTAACATGCTCATCTTTACCCATTTTTGGCGCTCCATTTTTTGATCCGATCGCTCAGAGATAGCTCAGGGGCTATCTCCCTCACTCGCGGATCAGAAACTGAAGGCCAAACTTGTATAAATCTGAGCGTCTTAAATTTTTCAACACAGCCTTTTTCTAAGCCAAGCACCAGGCCAATGGGTGATGTTTTGGGTGAGCTTACTTTCATTAAAGAGCCATGGAGGAGACTCGAGCTCAAAATCGGGATGATTGGTCGCAAACTCGAGTGCGGCTTCATAAGGGTTATCCCACGACCATTCCGTTTTTCCGCGGGGGACATCGTGCAGATCACGCATGGAACCGTCAGTCGCAACAAGATAAAAACCGGAAGCGATCAGATCGTGGTAGGCTTCCAATTCGTTCAAAACGTGGTGCTTGGTATGGTTGGAATCAAAAATCGCCAACACTTTTTCGTGAGGTTGAATAAGACTTTTGACTGTTGTCACGATTTCAGGCGCGATGGAGCTGCCTTCGATTAAGGTGATGTAGGGAAATAGGGGATGGGATTCGATTGCATTGCGGTTGGGAGGACGGATATCTATGTCCACACCAATGACCCTCCCTTTGCCAAGCGCTTTACATAAAGAGGCTGAAAAAATGAGAGATCCTCCATGAGCAATGCCAGTTTCAAGAATCACATCGGGCTGCAGTCTGTAAATGACCTCTTGTAAGCGAATCATGTCTTCAGGGATTTGAATAATGGGCCGTCCCATCCAGGAGAAAGTGTAGGGATATTTTTGATTCCAGCCCACTTTAAGCCATTGCTGCGATAAAAGGTAAAACGCTTCATCGGAATAGAGGTCGATTTGGCGCAAGCCATTGACTTCCTCAACTGCTAATGTTTTGTGTTCTGTATCAATGACATATTTCATTTTTCCACCAGGTAATTGTATTCTCGATCCCCTCTTGAAAGGAGTATTTAGGTTGGAAGCCAACCTCTTCTATGAGTCTTTTCGTATTCGCAATGAGATGTGAGGGATTGTCAGCGCTCTCTTTAGCATCTGCAAAAGTGAGCTGATGCGGTGTATGAAAAAAGCTAGCAATGTGAGCCACAAGATCTCCCACACGTATACCCACCCCCGATCCTATATCGATCGTTCCTTCCACCTGACTTGCCACAAGAGCTGCAAATGCAGCAGCTACATCCTCTACAAATAAAAAATCTCGGACATGATCTTGCGCACTACAATGAAAAGATTGGCTTGTTAGCAACTTTTGGATCAACGAGGGGATTAACCGCTCACCCTTTTCTTGTGGGCCATAAGGTGAGAAAATACGACCCCAAGCAAAACTGATCTGATGCTTTTGCAGGTAATTCATAGCGCAAAGGCGCAAACTTTCCTTACAAGCTCCATAAAGCGTTTTAGGAACCGCTTCAGCACAGCTTCCAGCGATGACGATCCGCTTGCCACCTTGTTTTGAAAACGCTTCGATCAAATCAAGTGAAGCTTTTAACCATACCAGATTTGAAGGGGAATGCCAATAAAGACATGGAGTAGTTTCCCAGGCAAGATGTAACAAAATATCGGGATTTATACTTTGAAGTTGGATCTCCACATTTTTGGGGTTCAACAAGTCTATTTTGAGAGGATGAACAGAAAACCCCTTTAACAAAAGCAGCGGGGTTACATGTCGGCCAATGAACCCAGAAGAGCCCGTTATCGCAACTTTCATTGGATCTCCAATCGAGGAATAGGAATCACAAAATGACCTCCCCAGCTGCGTATGCATTGATTTTCTTCTATAATTTCTTGCTTCAAGTTCCAAGGGAGAATCAAGAGATAATCAGGCTTCGTTTCAAGAATTTTATCAGGAGAATAAATCGGGATGTGGGTGCCGGGCAGATATTTGCCTTGTTTATACTCATTGCGATCAACAGTATAGGGTAAGTATTTTGAGTCTAAGCCACAGTAATTTAATAGCGTATTTCCTTTAGCGGGTGCTCCATAAGCAGCAATTTTTTTGTTCTCTTTCTTGAGTTGTTGAAAGAAAGCGAGCAGATCTTCTTTCACTCTTGAGGCATTTTTGCGGAATGTCAGATACGTTTCAATTTGGTTGAGTCCTTTACTTTCCTCTTCCTCTAATAGCTTTTGTAAGTCCTCTGATATAGGTTTAGAATAATCTTGGGCGTGTTTGGCATAGATACGCAATGATCCGCCATGAGTATCGAGCTTCTCCACATCAAATAAGGTTAATCCATGATGTGAGAAAACTTGTTTAACAGTCAGAAGAGAAAAATAGGAAAAATGCTCATGATAGATCGTATCGAATTGATTCTCTTCGATGAGTTTAAGGACATGAGGGAATTCCATCGTGATGACACCCCGCTCTTTAAGCAAACATTTCATCCCCGCCACAAAATCGTTGAGATCTGGAACATGCGCCAGCACATTGTTTCCAATTAATAGATCTGCTTGTTTGTCTAACCCTAACGCAAATTGTTGGCCAAAAAATTGGGAGATTGTAGGTATTCCTTTTGCAATGGCCGTTTGGGCTACGTTTCGAGCAGGTTCTATCCCCAAAACGGGAATCCCCAACTCTTTAAAAAATTGCAGTAGATATCCGTCATTACTAGCAATTTCTATCACTTGAGAGGTGGGTGAAAGAAAAAAACGTTTTGAGATCTCTTGTGCATATGTTTTGCAATGTTTTAACCAGGAGGAAGAAAAAGAAGAGAAATAGGCATATTCAGAAAATATCTCAGAAGGAGTATGGAGGGTAGGTAATTGAACCAAAAAACATTTTGAACAGACTCTGACATGAAGAGGATAAAAGCATTCTTCCTGAGTCAGTTGCTTTGGGGTTAAAAATGCGTTAGACAAGGGCGAGGAGCCTAAATCACAAAATGTATGTTCTAAAATGTGATGACAAAAACGGCAATTAACAGATGGCATTGGTATGTTCATATGGGCTATAAAGTTGATCTCGCTCAGAAATAACAGAAGGCATAAAAGGCCATGTAATCCCAAAGGCAGGGTCGTCAAACCGATACCCTCTTTCAAAACCAGGCTTGTAACTAGCGGACATTAAATAAAGAAGGCGTGTGTTTGCCTGCAGGGTGAGAAAACCGTGTGCAAATCCTTTTGGGATATACAGAGCGCAGGGTTTTTCCTGCGTGAGAACCATAGAAAAATGTTGTAAGTACGTGCTTGAATGGGATCTTAGATCTATGATCACATCGTAGGCACTCCCGTGAAGGCAATAGATAATTTTCGCTTCAAGATGAGGCGAGTCCTGGAAGTGCATTCCCCTTAGGGTGCCTTTTGCAGTATTGTCAGAAATATTCACTTGTTCAAAACTTGTTTCAGGGATGTTATGTTGCGCCAAAAATTCGGTGCAAAATAAACGGCAAAAAGCCCCTCGGTGGTCCTCTTTCGGAATCAGATCGATCTGATAGGCATCTTTAAGAGATGTTTCAACAAGGCGCATAAGCATTTTGGGAGTTTAAATAGGTTTGATACCATTCGATCGTTTCTCTGAGCCCTTCTTCAAAAGTGTAGCTTGGGAACCATTGCAATCGGTCTTGAGCCCTCTGACTATTGAGAAACTGATCTTTAATTTCCCCACTTGCTTGGTTTTGGATCACCGGTGCGAGATGTGTGCAATTCATTAACTTTTGCAAACTATAAATAATTTCAAGTACAGTATGTGGTTTTGAGGGAGCAAAATTAAAGCCTTCCCCTTGGATTCCCTGCTTGTGGGCATTCTCAGCTAAGGTTATGTAAGCTTCAACCACATCTTTAACATAGATATAGTCGCGGATGAACGTTCCGTCGCTGCGTACAATAGGGCTTTCACCTTTGAGCAAGCTTTTGATGGTGCCAGGGATGAGGCGGCTCCAATTCATATCGCCGCCGCCAAAAATATTGCCACAACGGGCAATTGTGATAGGCAATCGGTAGGTATGGAAATAACTTTGAGTAATTAAGTCACAACACGATTTAGACACATCATATGGATAGGAGCCTACAAGAGGCATATTTTCTGTGTAGGGAAGAACGGCACTTGTTCCGTAGGCTTTGTCACTAGAGGCAACCACAATGCTTTGTACAGTTGCACGTTGGCGTCTGCAGGCTTCTAAAAGGTGATACGTGCCGCGTATATTGGCTTCAAACGTAATCAAGGGGGCTTTTTTTGCAGTGCCTACTATCGTTTGTGCGGCTAAATGAAAAACTGTCTCAATTTCGTATTCACTCAAAGCTCTTTCCAGGGTCTCATAAGATTCTAAAGATCCACTGACAACCGAGATGCGATCCACTAATCCGCTTCGGTAAAGTTCGCAGCGGGGATCGTGGTCACGTACTAAAGCGACAACAAAAGCACCCTTTTCAACTAGTTTTTGTGTAAGCCAATAGCCCACAAAACCTGTTGCTCCAGTGATAAAAACAGGTTTTTCAGACCAAAAGGACATTTTTATTCTCCATGCTCCAAGGTGCTTTTCCCGATTCCCATAAGGATTGGAGATAACGCCATTCACGCAGAGTATCCATGGGTTGCCAAAATCCACTATGTTTAAATCCCATCAATTCACCTTCAGAAGCCAGCCGTTCAAGAGGATCCCTTTCCCAAATCGTTTGATCATCATTTAAGTACTCAAAAACTTCAGGCTCAAGGATAAAAAATCCGCCGTTGATCCATCCTTCCTCGATTTGGGGCTTTTCTAAAAAGCGGGAAATCTGATCCCCTTCAAATTTTAATTCCCCAAAGCGAGCAGGCGGTCTAACGCTCAATACGGTTGCCAATTTACCATGGTTGATGTGAAACTCGACAAGTTGACCAATATCAACGTCAGACAGTCCATCTCCGTAGGTCATCATGAAACGCTCTCTGCCGATCCATTGTCTTAAGCGTCTCATCCGTCCACCCGTCTGAGTGTGCAGCCCGGTATCCACCAAATGGACATTCCAAGGTTGCAGGCTCCTCTTATGAATGGTTGTCTCGCCTGTGTTTAAATTGATTGAAAGGTCATTATTGAGTGCATAGAAATTGAAAAAGTACTGCTTGATGACCTCGCTTTTATATCCAAGAGCTAAAACAAATTCATTGTAGCCATATGAAGAATAAAGCTGCATGATGTGCCACAACATCGGTTTTCCCCCAATCTCAACCATCGGTTTTGGACAATCAGCAGTCTTCTCAGAAAGGCGGGTTCCAAATCCTCCCGCTAAAATAATCGTTTTCATGGTGAGCATGCTATAATTCGGCAATATAAAATTACAAGCGAAGAGAAATTGATTTCTGCGTCTTCGAGATTTAAGTCTCGAGGCTGAGCGCGTAAGCCTTCCACTTTTGGGCCTCAGGATGGTTTGCATATTTTGGCATCTCTTGATTTATCAAGGGGCCTTTTTTGATCTTTTTCCTTAAGAAGCGTTCTGTGTTTTGAATGAGCGTATACAAGGTGTTGCAAACAGGAAATCGATGAAAGAGTTGTGTGCGTGTTTTTCTCCTTTTCCAGGACAATGAATTTGATAATTCATAGTGTTTACTGGCGTAAGAGAACGCATTTTGAAACTCTTTTTCGGCGTAATAATGACCATACAATTTTGAATAAACTTTTAATTTCCATTCTCGAAACCAACAATCGACGACTTCTTTGTCCTGAGATGCCATTGATGAAAGCAAAATGTTCTCATGGAGATAGCTAGCATCTTTCTCTTGCTCAAGATAACCAAAGGAACGGGATAAAGAAGTTGGATTTAGGTAATAAAAATAAAAAATTCGGTCTGTGATTAAGTAAACAGGGAATCGGGATGTACATTTATTGATTAAATCGGCATCGATCGTAAATTTGATTCTACAATCGAAACCTCCCACAGCTTTAACACATGATGTTTTAAAAAGGCTGGGCGGCAATTGGATACCTAAAGATGTACGAAAATTGGCGAGCAGTGCCTGAGGTGGTTCATAATACCCAGTCTTAGGGTATTCTGAGAGTCGATATTGAATTTCAAGCTCTTGATTGATATAGAGATCTCCGCCCCCTCCTGCAAATGCGATCTGAGGGTACTCAGAAAACTTTGAAACTGCCTCTTCAAAGAACGTTGGTGCATAAAAATCATCATCAGGTAAAAAGCAGACAAAGGGTGTATTGGTTTTTTGAAGTGCAGATTGGAAGTTATCAGCCAAACCCACATGAGTTGGCTGTTTAAAGCATTTGATCCTGCGATCTTGTTGCATGAGAGAATCTATTACAGCCTCGGTTTCTGACCCCGATGCATTATCTGCAATAAGAATGGTGAAGTCTTTATACGTTTGATTCAAAACACTTCTCACAGCTCTTTTGAGAAGCTGTGGTCTTTTATATGTGGGTATAATAGCTGTGATCATTCAGTCTTCTTTCCCCCAAATATTCTGCCAGTTCTTTTTTTGCAAAAAACGGTGGTCAAAAAAATACTCATCTACAAGTGTCCTTGCATAAATACCTGAGTAATGTTTTTCCATAAACTCGGGGGAAAAGAATAGGGGAGAGAGATAAAGCCTTCTTTGGTAGTTAGGGTCGATGTTAGGTGGGCGCTCAAAACCATGCCAAGCCGTAGGACTTTGGATAAAAGCAAGCAATGTATTGGGAGTATAAGGGATTTTCTTAGCAAATTTGAGATTGTTTGGATCCTTGACATCATACAGATGATTAGGAGTGGTACTAGCGTCGCCAGTGTAGAAAGTAGTGCCCAGATTTTGATGCTCGTTATCTGAAGGAAAATAGATAATAATTTGGGCAAGCATATTCAATTGATCAACATGAGGGCGTATATTGGGTGCGTCTTTATCAACAATCAAACAATCCTGTCTCAAATTACAGGTGTGTTGATGGAGATCAAAACTTTGCCAATTCTCTTTTAAACCCATTTTTTGTGAAAGAAATGGTTTAAATTTTTCAGCAAGAATCGGTTTAAGGTACCGATTTACAATCACCTCTCCAAACAATCTCCAGAACACTTTTTGAAGTTTTGGAAGGTTTGTATTTTCTAAACATCCATAGGTAACAGGCAGCAAAAAGCGGCTTACGCCATCACTTACAAATTCTTTTGTATCGGGCCAGATCTCACATGCATGCTGATACATCTCTGCTGGCAAAAAATTTTCAACGACGATATGAGGAAAGGGGTCTACCTGCACCTCAGCACAGTTCATTACCTCCCGAATCTGTTCATCTCTATTTTTTATGCAGAATGTAATTTCCTCTATGACTTGATTTGTGAGCTTTTTTTGGTTGCGTTTCTGGATCTTCTTTTTGAGCCCTAGTAATAACATGAATTTTTTCCTCTAAATTTCATATAAACGTTCAAAAAATTTCGTTTGCACTTCACAAGTGCGGGAATAAAGACGTTTCCACTTAGGCAATTCTGGATAGTCATCTTCATGAATTGTCAGATTATCCTCAGGTAGGAAACTTGTTTTCCATTGTTTCAAATAGAAGTGTCCTTTGATCAGCCGATCAATCTGTTCAAAGTAGTATTTGATCTGGTCTGTGCGCATTTCATGAAATGAGCTAATATTTATAACTAAATCAGTTTTTTTATCAGGTAATAACGGTAATTGGTGGGGCAAAATAAAACAAATATGCGATCCTTCCCATTCTTTTCGAATGTCCTGATAATTTTGGAAAGGTCTGAAACAAAAAACTTTTTTATCTGGAAAACGTTGGGTAAGATAGCTTTGAGAGACATAAAGAGCCGGTGGAATATCGCAAATGATATAGCGGATGTTTTCATGGAGTTGCAGAAAAACACTTGCGTTTCTGCCATAGCCTGCTCCTATTTCGATAACCTCATGGAGCTCTTTTTTCTGGATCCCATTCATGATGGAATAGTATTCGATCAGGGAATTGTAAAGGTCAGCTGTCAACAGTTTGCCCCAACGGTAGATAGGGGGTGGGTTGCCAAGTTTAGAGTCGCGCACCTTATGAATCAAATGAAGATGATCGATTTTTTTGACATAGTCGCAGAGCATCTGTGTGTAATAGGTATGTTTTTCCAAAAAGTCATCAGGGAGTTCCTTGTTTTTTAAATAGCGTCTCACAAAGGGGTTTTGCAGGGCAATTTTGGTGCGCAATTTATTGATTAAATAAACAAATTTTGAGACATTGGATTTTAAAAAACGAAGCTGTGTCTGATCGCCTGTAAATGTAAAGTAGTTACACGCAACAGTGTTCCTAATATTTTCTAAACCTTGTAACTTGAGTTGTGCTAAATTAGTGCGATTGAGACAGGCCCACGTATTTGAGGGATGTAGAAATTGAGGAGCATTTTTTAGCTCAGCAAACATGGCATCAATTTGATTTAGGTCACATGTCATGCAGACACCTTAATGTAAATTCAAAGTATTTAACAATTTTGTTTTGATTTTTGCAAGTTCACGACGAAAAAAAATCTTAATGCGAGGCGAGAACAAGCGTTGAGTTGTGCTGAGATCTCATTCAAAAAGAAAAGAGTTTTTTATCTAAACTCTTTTCATCTAATTAACTGCGCGGAAACCCATTCCTTTAGGTGTGGGAGGAAGCGCCGCTCCTTTTTGGGTATTTTAAATATAAATAATCGCATATTCTCTGCATTGTGAAAAGGACAGTTTCTCTTAAGCTGAATGTTTCT
>Ga0153954_1000547_pt1 | contig 29050 bp, 21 predicted proteins | sample TSFL038MetaG_FD_102277 | JGI IMG/M metagenome (GOLD analysis project Ga0153954, IMG submission 102277) | Attine ant fungus gardens microbial communities from Florida, USA - TSFL038 MetaG | ecosystem: Host-associated > Fungi > Mycelium > Unclassified | place: USA: Florida, Wekiwa Springs State... | reverse complement strand
AATTGGAAGCAGTTGCCGCTTTACGTGGAAGGCAAGAAATCGATCAAACCTTAAAAAATCTTAAGCTCCAAATCCAGAAAGAAAAGGAGAGTTACTTGGGTGTGGGGTTGAGCTTATTGGGCAAATTTGAAAACGAAGAGATCTACAACGATTTATACGCCATCATCCACAAAAATCAGGAGCGCTATACCTACAAAGAAGGCAAATTGACTGCGCACTTTGATCCTAAGCAAGAGGAAGCGGTGGCTGCTGAAGGGCAAAAATTAATTGCGCTCCTTTCGCAAGTGATTAGCACTAAGCAAGGCAGTGAAGCAGAGAGCTATGTAAAAATAAAAAATCGTGTTATCTCAGGATTACAAGAAGCTGTGCGCGCGCGAAAAAAGCAACAAAACTTATTTGATCAATACAAGGGACAGGTTCAACAATGACAACGGCCACTTCTGCCTCCATTCCGGTAGAATACGACGATACACCCGTAAAATGGATGCTCTATCCAGCCGTCCTTTTCATGGTAATTGGGATGTTATTTGGGGTGTATATCGCTTTCAATACCTTCGTGTTTCCCGATTATTTTTCTGGGGAATATGTCCATTTTGGACGAGTGCGCCCCGTGCATGTGGGCAATGTGACCTTAAGTTGGCTTCTATCGGCAGATATCGGCCTCTTTTATTATTTCGTCCCCCGCCTATGCGGTGTGCCGTTGTGGAACCCCTCGTTGGCTAAATGGGGCGCAGGGCTTTGGTGGTTTTGTAACATTCTTGGAAATTTCTCCTACCCCTGGGGAACCAACTTTGGCTGGGAATATGCGGAATTACCTGTTTGGGTCAGCGTTTTTCCAATCAAAGTGCTTTTTGGTATTGCTTGGGGGATGGTGGTGCTGAACCTCTTTATGACCATTGCCAGACGGCGTTATGAAAAAATGTATGTCTCTCTTTGGTACACGATGGGAACTCTCATTTGGACTACCTTCACTGTCATTGTCGGTTTTTTTGTGATCAATTGGGTTCCTGGAGGTATTTCTCGGGTTAATGTCAGTTGGTTTTATGTCCATAACCTCGTTGGATTAATCTATACCCCAATGGGTTTGGCCCAAGCTTATTATTTCCTCCCAAAATTGGCCAATACCCCCATCTACAGCCACCGCTTGTCGATGATCGGCTTTTGGGCTCTTGCTTTTGTATATGCCTGGATTGGAGCCCACCACATGATCCATGGACCGATCTCTCAATGGTTGCAAACCACCTCGATCGTCTTTTCCCTATGGCTTTTTATCCCCGTATGGACAGTGGTGCATAATCTATTTGCCACTTTACAGCCTGCCTGGCAAGCCTATACCCAAAGCGCTCCGATCCGTTTTTTGATGATGGGCAATATTTTTTACCTTCTCACATGCGTTCAGGGTCCTTTGATGGCGCTTCGCAATGTCAATGAGATCACCTCCAAAACCGATTGGGTCATTGGCCATTCCCATATCTCTCTTTATGCGACTTTCACCTTTTTTGCCATCGCCGGGATTTATCAGGCGCTGCCCGTGATTACCAAAAAACCGCTTTGGTCGAAAACATTGGCCGATTGGCATTTTTCGTTGAATTTTCTCGGAAGCATCCCCTTCTTACTTGCATTGTGGATCGGGGGCTTTCTGCAGGGCATGCAATGGGCTACCTGGGCCGATGGCAGCACTTATGAAGTGTTCCACAACAATTTGACGATCCTTCCCTTTGTTCAAACAATCGCCGATATGCGCTTTTGGTGGATCCTAAGAGGGATTGGGGGATTAATCATTTTGTTTGGCAACATCTTATTTGTAGTTAATATTTATAATACAATCGTTTTGCAACCCCGCGAGGAGGAGAAGGTAGCAGCATGAGCCATCCCCATAAAATTGAGCTTTCGGCCCTCCTGACGGTTTTAGGGGTAATCCTGCTCTTCTCCACCGCGGTCACAGTGGTCTTGGTTTCACCCAGTTTTGTCGATCCTTCCTGGCGTGAACCTTCGAGCTCTTATCAGGTGCAGATTTATGAGGTTTCCGACCCCAACTTCTATATTGGCAAAGCGATGACCGGTTCGAGTGATCTGGAATTTGTGAACCACATCAAAAAGGGATATACCCTGCTCGCTTTCCATGAAACGCCCACCTTGCGGATTCTAGCACCTCAAGAGCTTCAGAAGTATGTGACGGAAGAAAAAGAGCCCAAGTTAAAACTAACTAGCCGCTTGCTCCTCTTGCGTCCTCCCGGAAAAGAAATTCAAGAAGAAGCTGATAAAAAACAAAAAGAGCTCCAAGCGGCTTGGGAAAAGGAACATCCGAAATGGAAAGAAGAGCAAAAGTCTCCTCCCTATTTTGAAATATTTGAACTTTACGAAGCGCAAGGAGACGAAGCTTTTGCCCCTGCTGCGACGGATGGAATTGTAGAAAATTGGGTGGATGGGGGCACTTTTGAACTCCTCGATCCCGCTCTTTTTCCCCACCAAAAAGGGGGCGGTGCTATCTATATCAATAATCCCCGTGAATATCGCGTGGAGCATTACACTTTTGGTTCGACAGAAGGTTGGCGCTATTCCCCAAAAGGGACGCCGATTAAAAATTTGGAAGAACTTAAACAACATGCCCTCGGTTTCCGTTCGCGCCAAGAGTTGATCGCCTTGGGAGAGCACATCTATGCGATTGAAGGATGCTGGTACTGCCACACCGATCAGACCCGCACGCTTGTTCAGGATGTGGTTTTGAATGGCTCGGCCAATTATCCCGCTCCCCCTTCAGCAGCAAACGAATACATTTATCAGCAAATCACCTTTCCCGGTACGCGTCGGATTGGCCCCGACCTTTCACGCACAGCGATTAAGCGCCCTTACCGCGATTGGCATAAAGGCCATTTTTGGGCTCCTAAAACAGCGAGCGAAGGGTCGATCATGCCCTCCTTCCGCCACTTTTTTGACAACGATCCACGGGGGCAAGGCAGGGCGACCATGGGGATTCCTAACTACCGTTTTGAGGCGATCTATCAATATCTCATGACCAAAGGAACCCGGATCACCCCGCCCACTCAAGCCTGGTGGCTTGGAAAAGATCCGGTGAATACAAAAGCCATTATTGAAGGCAGAGGCAATCTGATAGACACCAGCAGAGGTAATAATGAAACAAAAGGTAAATCACCATGAAACCTGAACCTATTTTAGATGCAACGGGGGATTGCGGCAGCTTAGTCCATTATGCCTTTGTGATCGCGCTTGTGGGCGCTGCTTTTTTGATATTTCTCTACCTTTGGAAAAAAGATAAACTTGACATGGATGAAGAGCCAAAGCATAAGATGATGAAAGGGGATTCTGATAAAGGGAGTTCCGGTCATGCCTGAAGAAGAGATCGAAACTTACGGGGATGCGCGTATCGCTTCCTACGACAATCCAGTCCCAGGTTGGTTGATTGCAACCTATATCATTATGCCAATCATCGGCTTACTGGGTTTTTACCTTTATTGGAATGGCAGCCATGGCTACCTGGATCGCGGTTATTGGCATCAATTACAACAAGCTGCTAATACCACCTACCCTTTTGTGAATGAAGATGATCCTAAACTCTCTAAGGAGAAACTATGACAAATCCAGAGCATGATCCCAACAAAAGAGACGAAGGCTTTAAAGATAAATTAAAACACACCGTTGATAACCTGAAAAAAAACGATAAAGTGGACGAAATGGTCAATTATGCCTCGTCCAATACGCGTGACATCATCGCCTATATTCTACTATTGGCGGGACTTATATTGATGCTGACCGAATCGGCTCGGTATGGCGCCACCTTAATCGGGGTTATTTTTGGGTTGTATTTTTCAGATCAAATCGTTGCCTTTCTTAAAAATTTCCGCAATTTGACTAGTTCGATCGGCATGGTGCACAGCCTGATTTTAGCGGCTACGCTTCTTGCGCTCTTCATCGCTGCGCCATTTATTTTTATCGGGGCGTTAGTTGCGCTCGCGGTCCGCGAGTTCATTACGACGGATAAAAAGATCGGTAGCTAAACCCGCGGTAATGACAGGCTGAACGGTGTTTCACCGTGGGTTAGGATGCCCCCGTAGTTACTCGTCCAATAGGTGAGCCCCACGAGAACTACGCTTAAGCCAATGTATACGATCGATGGCGCCTCTCGGCCAAAGAGGCGCATGATTGCATAGAGCAAAGCATAGGGGGTTAAAAAGAGCGCGCGGATCAGATGCTCGCGCACCATGGGATCCTCTTTGGGAAAGGCATAGGATGCTTCCCATCCCGAAATAAGCGTAGGGATGAGGAAAAGCACACCTAGTGTCAAAAGCCATGTCGCGGGTTTTGGAGAATCGACAAAACCCATTGTCTGCAGCATATCCAACATTAAAGTCAGTGAAAATAATACGATCGGAAAATGCACCATGATGGGGTGCCATAGCCCGAGCCAGTTTGACTGAAGTAAAAGTTCCATGTGGAACAATTAACAAATAATAATTTTAACGGCAAGGCATTACGTGCCCGTGTGCGTGCCCGAATTATTCTTTTCGTAACCGTAAACGATTGACAAGTAGCCGGGCACGCACACGGGCACGTCAAAATCGATTTGCTCAACTAAATCTAATTGCACTCCTTTGCCTGTTTAAGCTAACTTTATTGCCTCATGCGGCAGCTGTTAATTATTTTTATACTATTTCCTATCGTTCTTTTTTCTGATCTCGAGCGTGACCTGGCTTTGGTCGCATGGGTAGATGAGCAGCTAAACGATCGCGTCCCTGTCATGTACAATTATTTGCTGCAGGGGGGCTACTGGAATATGCCCTCTGCCAGGATGGGGTGTGAGGGGGAAATTGGCTTGGGGTATGCATGGGTCAATCCTTACATCCACTATAACTTGCGCGTGCAAATGAATCCCTACCTTGAAATTTCTGGGGATTACCGCATTTATAAGGGAGTCGATGATCCCATTTTGACCCCCATGGGGTTTGGCGATCTTTCCGATAAAGGCGCCAATGTTAAGTTTTCCTTGTTTCGTCCTGAAGATAGCCATTACCTCTTGCCTGGGGTTGCTTTTGGATTAGAAGATTTCATCGGGACCAAAAGCTTTTACGCCCGCTATGTCGTCTTGACTCAAGTGTTCCCTAAATACAATCTGGAAATGACCCTAGGATATGGGCAAAGAAGGATTCGCCGTTTCTTTGGAGGAGTGAGCTGGATCCCTTTTCGCAAAACAGAAGTTCCTTTTTTTAAAAATTTGGCCTTTGTAGCGGAATATGATGCGATCCCTTACGAAGATGAGGAGTTCGAAAAGCACCCCAAAGCCCGACGCAAAAAATCTCCGATCAATTTTGGAATTAAGACCCGCTTGCTGAATCACTTTGATTTATCCCTTAGCTATATTAGAGGGCACCGTTTAGCGTTCAGTGTCTCTGCCTATTACAATTTCGGCTCTGCCACCGGTTTCTTGCCCAAAGTGGATGATCCCATGCCCTACACTTCCCCTAGGAACTGGGAACCTTTAGGGGCTATGCGGCCTGCGGATCTTTTGGCTCAAGAACTCACTTACCCCTTTCTACAGCAAGGTTTTGACCTTTTAGAGATCTGGCTATTAGACAAGTGCCTCTATTTGCGAATCATCAATAACAATTATCTCGATGCAGCCATTGTACGGGAACGGCTGAATGCACTCCTTGGAGCCTTGATCCCTGCCGATTTTGAAGAAGTGGTGACTCTCATCGAGGGGGATGGATTTCCGATCCAAGAGATCCGCTTTAATATGGAAATGGTGCGCAAATTCACCCAAAAAGAAATTTGTGCCTACGAACTCAATATCATCAATCCTACATTAGATGCTGTGAGACCCCCTTGTGAGGCTGCTTTGCTCTTTAAAACCAGGCGCAACCTTTTCAATTTTGAAGTATTTCCTAAATCTTATACTTTTTTTGGGAGCTCTCAAGGGAAGTTTAAATATGCTCTTGGCATCCACGCAGGGATCAATGGGTTTTTATTTGATAAAATCTATTACTCGGCATTGCTCGGCTGGATTGGCTTTTCTAACTTGGGACATCTTTCTGGAATCGATCGGCTAAACCCTTCCCAACTGATCAACGTGCGCACCGATATTTCCCGCTACTTTGAGCAGCGCGGGGTGACCGTGGATGAAGCTTATCTCCAGCGCAACTGGAACATGGGCAAAGGGTGGTTTTCGAAGTTGGCGCTGGGCTATTTTGAAGAGGAATATGGGGGTATCGCCGCCGAAGTCCTTTATTATCCGGTCGGCTCTAATATTGCCTTTGGGGCTGAAGGAGCAATTTTGCGCAAACGAACCTATCATGGCTTGGGCTTTACCGATAAATTTAGAAAATTGCATGGTTTTCACCCTTTTTGGGTGCACTTTACCCCTACGCAAGGGTTTGCCAATTTTTACTATAACTGGTGCGATGCAGAAATGGCTTTCAAAGTCAAAGTGGGCAAGTTTTTGGCTAATGATTGGGGAGCGCGATTTGAGCTGACCCGCTATTTTGAGAGTGGTTTACGCCTTACAGCCTGGTATACGTATACGAATGGGAACGACCATATCAATGGACATACCTACCATGATAAAGGTGTCGCTTTTTCAATGCCGCTCGATATCTTCTTCACCCACAGTGAACGGGATCGTTGGGGTTATGGAATGGCGGCTTGGCTACGCGATGTGGGTGCAGTTGCAGAGACAGGTAAAGGGCTTTACAATATGATTGCAGAAGAACGGATGTACTAAATTTTAGATAGCTTTTTAGCCATATGCTTAGCAGCATAGGTAAAAATAAAATCGGCGCCGGCGCGCTTGATCGAGATCAGACACTCTTCCAGGGCGCGTTCACCATCGATCCACCCCCTTTCAGCGGCAGCCATGACCATCGCATATTCGCCGCTGACATGATAGGCTCCAAGAGGCAGTGGGATCGCCTGTTTGACCTGGGCAATCACGTCGAGATAGGGAAGGGCAGGCTTGATCATCAACATATCTGCCCCTTCAGCTTCATCGAGGAGACATTCTAGAAGTGCCTCACGGCCATTAGCAGGATTGAGTTGGTAGGTTTTTTTGTCCCCAAATTTTGGGGCGGATTGCAAGGCATCCCTGAAGGGACTATAAAATGCGGAAGCAAACTTAACCGCATAAGAAAGGATATTGACCTCTTGAAAACCATTATGGTCAAGCGCTTGGCGCAAATAACCGACGCGCCCATCCATCATATCGCTGGGAGCAATCACATCGGCGCCCGCTTCAGCCGCCAAAAGGGACATTTTTCCCAGTGCTTCTAAAGTAGGATCGTTCAAAATCCTTCCGGAACTATCCACAACGCCATCATGCCCATGTGTTGTATAAGGATCCAGAGCCACATCTACCATCACACACATTTCTGGAAGCGCTTTTTTCAAGGCTTGGATCGCTTGGATGATCAAATTATCTTCTCGCCAGGCTTCTGAACCTTCGCTATCTTTTTTTTCTGCAGGAATGAAAGGAAACAAATCCACTGCCCGAATCCCCAACAGATAAAGCTCTTCAACCTCCTTTAAAGCCAAGTCGATCGACAGGCGCTGCACTCCAGGCATGGAGGAGATCTGTTCCCTCCGCTTTTCCCCTTCTAGGACAAATAAAGGGGCAATTAATTGGCTGGCGTGCAGGTGATTTTCTTGTACAAGGGCGCGTATCGCAGCACTTTTGCGGTTGCGGCGGGGGCGTCTTAGGAGGTGAAAAGGTTCGGTTGTAATCATAGGATTAATTGGCTTAAAATAAGCATCAGACTACTTTAAAAAGGTAAACCATGCAATATAGAATCAATCTAGGCGATGCTATCCCTCAATTTTCGGCGAAAGATCAAGAAGGATTTGAGATTACAACAGAAGATTTATTTGGCAGTCCGGTGGTGCTCTATTTTTATCCCAAAGACGATACCCCTGGCTGCACCAAAGAAGCGTGCTCTTTCAGGGACAACAGGGCGCGTTTAGAAAAGTATGATGTGGTCGTGATTGGAATCAGTCCAGATTCGGAAGCTTCCCACCGCCAATTCATTGAAAAGCACGCGCTTAATTTCACCTTGCTGCAAGATCCTAAACAGGAAGTATGCAAAAAATTTGATGTGATCCGCGAGGATGACAAAGGCAACATTTTCCTGGAACGCACAACGTTCTTTATCGATCGGGACGGGATCGTGCAATGGTTGGAACGTCCGGTGAATGTGGAAGGACATGTGGACCGCTTGATCGCCGCAATTGAAAAGTTAAAGCCTTAAACATTTGGCCTCATGATATCAGTCACGATTTTAACAAAAAATAGCGCACGGTATCTCGAAGAGGTCCTAGGTGCATTGAGCACCTTTGATGAGGTGTTGGTCTACGATAATGGCTCGACAGATTCCACGTTAGAGATTGCTTCCAAATTTCCCAATGTGACTATCAAGAAAGGGGCTTTTTTGGGATTTGGACCTACTCACAACCATGCTTCTTGCTTAGCCCGCAACGATTGGATCTTGTCTATAGACAGCGATGAGGTAGTCACCCCGGAGCTATCCAAAGAGATTGCCCTGCTTCAGCTTGATTCGGGAGCAGTCTATTCTTGCCCCCGCCATAATTACTACAATGGCAAATTCATCCGTTGGTGCGGGTGGTATCCCGATCGTCAATGGCGCCTATACAATCGGAAAACAACCTGTTTTACCGATGCTCAAGTCCATGAAGCGGTCATCATCAAAAACTTACGCAATATCAACCTTCAATCCCCCCTTATCCACTATTCCTATGGAAGTCACTCTGAATTTTTAAGTAAAATGCAGTCCTATTCGGACCTTTTTGCTAAGCAAAATGTGGGCAAAAAGAAATCCTCTCCTTGTAAAGCCGTTTTACATGGATTTTTTGCCTTCTTTAAAGCTTATATCCTTAAAGGAGGGTGGAGAGGAGGCTACGAAGGATTCGTGATTTCAGTTTACAATGGCAACACCGCCTTCTATAAGTACCTTAAGCTGTACGAAGCGAACCAAAAGGCCTTAGGCTCGAATGGAAGAAATCCACGAAGATTACACAACTGGAGCGATCCAGTTCCGTGATAAATGGCAATTTGAACTCAAAACAGAACTGTTAGCTCTCCCTCAAAAAGGAAAGAGTAAAGAAAACCAGGAATTCTATTTTTTCATACCTAACGCCTTGCAAATCAACGATGAAACTTATAAAAAAAATGAGTTTTACGATGATCAGACCAGCTTAATCCGCTTCAAAACGCCTGGCTTTCGGATGGATGAGTTGCTGGATGAACAAAATCCAGAATCCCCTTTTGTGCAGTTGCACAAATTACTGAAATCACCAAAAACTCAGCAAAATCCGAAGATTTTACAAAATGAGGTTAAATTATTAGGGGATATTTTTCGGAGTTCCTTACGGGATCAAATGATCGCCTTTACGGTGCGTTTGTATCGATTAAAAAAGGAAGAGGATATTGAAGAATTTAAGAGCTATGTTCTTCGCTATCTAGATGAATTGATCGCCTTTAAGGCTAAGTTTAGAGAAATCGAACAAGAGTATCTTGCTGAATGGCCTCCCGAAAAAGTTGAAAATTTGTTCAACTATGTGAAGGAATTTGTCAATTTAACGCGTGGGAAGGCACTCACCCAATTCCTCCACAGATTGCGGCAACGGCAAATTGATGGGCCGATCGAAGAAAAAATTGTCGAGATGCTTAGCGACGACTATGCCTTTATTTCCCCTGTCACTTTTCTACACGATCCGATTAAGGAGGAATTCATCCTCTATCGTGAATCGCTACTGAATAAATTTGTTCTTGATCCACTTCTCCTCAAAACAAACCGCTCTTCGATCGACCAGCGCTACAAAAATATCATTGCAGGCCTCCCGGCAGCGATTGCGATGTTAGTCTATATGACTTTGTTTGTGTGGGGCTGGAGCTATTTTGTCGTGAACTCAGAACCATTTATAATATTGACTGTGTTTATTTATGTATTGAAAGACCGGATCAAAGAAGAATTGCGCCTCCTATCTTATAAGCAAGCGGCGCGATGGTTTTCTGACTATACGACCGAGATCCATTCTGATGGAACTGATATTGGAACTTTGCGAGAGTCCTTTTCTTTTGTTCCTGAAGAAAAAATAGATCCCAAAATTTTGCAGGTGCGCAATCGTGAATTTCACGGGATTTTAGAGTGGTTCAAACGTCCTGAGCAAATCATTTATTATAAAAAATCAATCACGTTAAACGATAACCTCAAAGATATCGAAGCGCGCTTTTATGGAATCAATTTGATTTTTCGCTTTGATGTGCACCATTTTTTAAATAAAGCCGAAGATGCTTATCAACAAACTTATGTTTTTGATTCTGAAACCAAAATGATCAAGAGAATGAATCTCCCTCGAGTTTATCACATCAATATTGTGATCAAGACAACCCTAGAAGAGGAAAAAGAACCGAGAATCGACAAGTTTCGCTTAATTGTCGATAAAAACGGCATCAAGCGCGTGGAGAATCTTGCGGTGTCCGGACGAAAAGGGAAGGTTGGTCAGATCTCCTTGATTGACCCACTCAAAGCCCAAAATGGGCTTAATGAATTGAGCTTGACAGATGAAGGGGTATAAAGTGGCTTGATAGCGCGTAAAGCCGTGAACCACTTGAGCCATTTTTTTCTCTAAGCGGACCTGAATAGAAAAGCGGGAGGCGATTTCAGCAGCGATTTCAACGGGTTCAAAGTGCCCTTCAAAATAGGGAAATTCGTAGAGACCTTCCATAATTTCGCCGGGGGGAACTGCTCGCAAAAGGTAAGCTTCCTCCCCTTTGATAATAGTGACGGTGCGCCTGATTTTTTCCTTTTTGATTTGCTGGCTTTTAAAGGGAATCTGTTCTGTTTTCGCTTTCAAAAAGGCCTGACAATTCTTTTTTAAAGGACAATCGAGACAACGTGGCTTCTTAGTGCAGATAAGGGCGCCAAGTTCAATTAGCGCTTCTGAGACTATCCAAGGTTCTTTTTCGGGTAAAACGCGTTCACATAGTTGTTGAATGGTTTTTTTGTGCTGGGTTTTAGATAGGTCCTCTTCAAAACCAAGAAGGCGGGAGAGAACGCGCTGAACATTTCCATCCACTGCTGCCGCCTTTTGCTTAAAGGCAAAACTCAAAATAGCTCCCACCGTATAATCCCCAATCCCTTTGATAGCAAGCAACCCTTCTTTATGGGCAGGCAATTCGCCTCCAAAATGTTCCAAGACATATTGAGCGCCCAGATGCAAATTGCGCGCTCGGGAATAATACCCAAGACCTTCCCAAGCTTTGATGACCTGTTCAAGAGGCGCTTTGGCTAAGGCTTGCACCGTTGGAAATTGGTACATCCAACGTAAATAATAAGGGATCACCACTGCAACTTGAGTTTGCTGCAGCATCACTTCTGAAACCCAAACGGCATAGGGTGACGGCGTCTTACGCCAAGGCAGGTCGCGCTGGTAGGATTGAAACCAAGCAACAAGGGAGTTAAGATCGATCATTACGATTTTTTAAGTTTTTGCGACCCGGATCTCGCGGATAATGGGATCGAGCTCCTTGACTAGCTGACTAGCCCGAATATCCCAAGTGTGGTGATGCATGGTATTTTCCCTACCCGCGTGTGCAACTGCCTTACGCAAATTCTCATCGTGCAGATAGCGGTTGACCTGGTCATTGACCTTGCTGAGGTCTTTGTAGGAATAAAACAAGATATCTTTACCGTCGCTGAAATGCTCTTCCATATAAGGGTTACGAGAAGTCAACACCAACGCACCCGCTGCAAGGCCCGACAGAGTCCTTTCATGCGTACCACGTTTAATCCAAGCGCAACTGTTCAGAACGATTTTGCTTTTTTGCATAATTTGCAAGGCTTGTTCAAAAGAAACGCCGTCGTGGAATTCCACATTTTTTTGCCCTTGAAGCTGCTTTTTCCAGCTCGTGGTGGGTGCGGATGAGCCAAAGATATGTACTTTCGCGTCTTTGATGCTTTTGACCAGCTCCACCCGTTCTTTGCCCCGAATATACATCTCCAATTGATCGAGGATTTCGATAAAATCGATTGTATTTGGGTCTAGAGGAGCTCCTTGGGACATTTTCTTATCCATTGCGCCCACAAAAGCTTGCACCACCGATTTGTTGTTATCAGTAAGGGCTGTCTGCGCCGCTTCTTCTAAAACCTCTAGCAGCGGTTTAGGGTAGTTTTGTTTCCACTCCTCGAAGATGGCTTCGTAGTCAATACAGGAAGATAGCATGGAAACATCAAAGTTACGCTCTTGATCTTTGGGATCAAAACTGAGGGTTTTTTCTACCCCATGGGGGACAAAGAGGACATGCTTGGCATTGACCCCTTTAAAGAATTCGACCCCATTTTGGTCTACCGAAGTAATTACTGTAAATGGGCTGTTCGCTAATGAAACAAAGGTATTTGGGGAATCGATCACAAAGGCGACGTGCGGAATCCGGATCAAATCGGCAAAGAAACGCCCATCTTCATCGGGCAACAGGCCGTTAAAGGAAAGGGTACAGTCGGGAGCATCTTGAAAAAGCTCTGTTAAAAAAGGCTTAGGATTGTCGTGCTGGGCCACCAAGATACGAGAAGAGACGCCTAGCCTTTGCAATGCTTCATGCAATTTATGAGTGAAATGGTGCAGGACCCCATATTGGCTGACATTAGGGGGTAAAAACAGATCGATGCGCTTAAGCATAGCCTTCCTAATATTTTAAGATTATGTAAATTTTACCCTGATGCCTATCTCATAGGCAACCATTTTTTACGGGCGCCGAGGGTTTTTCCTTTTCTTTCATCGTCGAGGTTGGCGCGGGTGCGGATCTTGTTCGGTACAGGCTTCAGCTCTTCCCCGACCACATCCCAAACCCTATTCTCTAAAATTTGTTTATTTTTTTGGATAAACTCCCAATCTTTTTTGGGGAAATTTTTGGGATTGTTCAAATAATCCATCAATTGTTCGGGAGTTTTCCCGCTCTTTTGGTAAAGCAGGTCGAAACGTGACTGCAAATCAGACTGCATCGTCCGAATTTTTGCGAGCATCTCTTTCGTTTCACGATCTTGGGGAAGTTTAGGGATGATCGTTTCTTTACGCTTGGTAACATCCCTATCTGGAACGGGTTGCCGAGGCCCTGCACTAGCTTTATTTTTCTTTTTTTTGGACCCGAGAGTTTCCGCTGCAGTTTCAAAAAGACTTTTTTCTTCTCGCTCTTTATCCATAAGTCAATTTTAACACAAAACCAATTTGATAATAAAGAATGAACATGGTTATAATTTCTCACCAAAGGATCTATAAAAAACCAAGGAAATGAGGAATGGGCTATCTTGAAGACCTGCAAGCACAAATCGCAAATCGCGATTTTTCTAAGTTCTGGTTGCTGTGGGAGGAATATTGCACAAGCGACACCATCGATTTTGATGAATTTTCAGGAATATTAAAAGCCGTTAAAAATTCCGATTTTGCTAGACAATTCGGACAGTATGTGGAAACCGCACTTCCACTCATGGAATTGCTAAAAAATCCAGATGAAAAATATGCGATCTTAAAACTGATTATCGATCTGGAGACTACCAATAGCGCCAATTTGGCCGATTTAGCGATTCAAGCGCTCAAAGGCAAATACAGCTCCGATCCTCAATTCAATGAAAGGTTGCGTTTAGTGGGGTTGCGCAGCAAAGAAGCTTTTCAAGGGGCGATTGCCAATTTTGATCTCCTGGTCCATATGAAAAAAGGAAGTTTTCTTTTTCATACCGGTGGGTGGGGTGCAGGACAAATTATCGATGTGTCCAGCGTTAGAGAGCAAGTTGGAGTTGAATTTGAAAACGTTTCAGGTAGAAAGGATTTTACTTTTGTCAATGCGTTTAAGACTCTTATTCCTTTAACTCCGGAAAGTTTTTTAGCGCGCCGTTTTGCGGAACCGGATGCCCTTGAGCAGGAAGCACGCGATAATCCTGTAGGCGTTATTAAGCTTCTTTTAAAGGATCTAGGGCCTAAATCAGCGGCTGAGATCAAAGATGAGCTATGTGAATTAGTGATCCCTGAAAAGGATTGGACTAAGTGGTGGCAAGCCGCGCGCGCCAAGGTGAAGAAGGATACTATGATCGATACACCTGAAACATTAAAAGAGCCCTTTAGGCTGCATAAAGCTGAAGTGACTCATGAAATGCGCTTGCAAAAAGCGATGGGCAAAAATAAAGGGATCGACGACTTGCTGCAAACTTCCTACAGCTTTGTCAGAGACAATCCGGCGATGCTGAAAAAAGAGGACGTTAAAAATTCAATTAAAGAAAAACTATTGGATGCCCTTAAACAGCAAGAAGTTTCCAAAGGTCAAGAATTGCAGCTGAGAATCTTTCTAGAGACCAATTTTGACCATCAAATCGATGGACAAGCTGTCCATAAGTTGATCGAAGGGATTGAAAATGTTCAACAAGTGATCGACGAAGTTGAAATTGTGGCCATTAAGAAACGGCTGCTCTCCTTAATCCGGGAGCATCGCAGCGATTGGTCAAAGATTTTCCTGGAACTGGCCTTTAATCCAATGCCCAGCAATCTACGCGACTACATTGTCAAAGAGCTCAATCAAAAGGAAACCTCAAAACTTTTAGAGAAGAAGCTGGCTGAAATGGTGGCTCACCCCTTGAAGGCTCCCGAATTTTTCGTGTGGTACTTCCAAAAAGTGGTCGATGGAGATGATAAAATTCCGTATGGAAATAAAACCGGTCAGACGCAACTGTTTGAATCCTTTTTAATCCTGTTCAACGACCTCGATTCGCGGCCTGAGTACAAAGACCTATTCAAAAAAATGTATAATATGATTTCCGGCAAACGGTATGCCCTTGTGCGGCAGATGATCGAAGGAACCAGTCTGGAATACATTAAGGAATTTCTGCTCCTCGTCGCAAAATGTCACGGATTCAGCGATCACGATCAAAAAATCTTGCGTTCACTTGCAGAAGTGGTCCACCCTAGTCTAAATCCCAATAAACATAAAAAAGAGCAGGAATTCTTAAACAGTAATGTGATCTGGACTACTGCAGAGGGGATGCAGCGGACAAAAGAGCGGATAGAGCAGATCAGCACTGTCGAAACGATCGAAAATGCGAAAGAAATTGAAGCTGCGCGAGCCCTTGGCGACCTACGAGAAAATTCTGAATATAAATTTGCCCTAGAAAAACGCTCACGCCTGCAAGGGGAGCTGAAACACCTTTCCGAGCAATTCTCACGGGCACGGGTGATTACTCAAGACGATATTGACGATGCAGAGGTTAGTGTTGGCCATATCGTAACACTGGAAGATCCTCATGGGAATAAGGTGGAATATACCCTGCTCGGACCTTGGGATGCAGACGTGAATAAAGGGATCCTTTCTTCCAATTCCAAAATCGCAGAGGCGATGATCGGAAAGAAAAAAGGGGAAAAATTCATCTTCCGCGACGAACCTTATAAAATTCTCAATTTTAAGAGTTTTATTTGATCATCTATCGCCGTGCATTATCTCATCGATGGCTATAATTTGCTTTTCCGGATTGCACAAACAGAAGAAAATCTGCAAGTGCAACGGGAAAAGTTGATCCGTAGCCTCGATGCGCGCTTTGCCGCGGCCCGCCTCAAGGGGATTCTCGTTTTTGATGCCCACCTTCAGCCAGGGGTTGGGGCGGTTGCTTACGCCAAACATTTTGATATCTACTTCTCTGCCCATGCCCAGACAGCCGATGAAGCCATCTTGGAGCTATTAAAAGGACTGAAGGCTAATGAATGGACGGTCGTAACCTCAGACAAACCGCTTGCTTGGAAAGTGCGGAGGAGCCAGTTTAGGACAGAAAGCATCGAACAGTTTTTGGCTTGGCTCAAAAAGAAGGTATATGCCAAACGGCTCAAGCGGGAAAAAGCGCCTATCCGAGAAATTCTTCCCCTGCCCAAGAAGAAAACCCCTTCTTTACAAGCTCCTCCTGAAGAGTGCCAGGATTACTATTTGGAAATGTTTCAGAGAGACATCCCTTCTGATAAACCCGTGAGTGAAAAAAAGGCTCTCAAAAAACCAAGAGTTCCCAAGAAAAAAAGAACCACTGAGTGGAAAGAACCTAAAGGAGATCCGAAACTTTCCGATTACGAGCGTTGGTTAAAAGCTTTTCAAGAAAAGAACTAAATTATTTACCACAGAGAACACAGAGAGGCTTCGCCTTAGCAGACAATCGCTGTTAATGTCTTCCATTTTTTTGAACCACTAAGGACACTAAGATCACTAAGAGCTTCAACCGGATCGGCTGCGCCGGCTTTCGAGCATGAGGGCTGCCCACACTCTTTCAAAAACTCTAAGGAATGTAAGGCTTTCGCTTTTTTTTGAAATTTGTGGGCTCTGTGGTAATTTTTAAGCTTTCTCTTGAGCGGGCGTGGGGAATAGAGGGATGAGCTCATTCACGATCATCAACCCAAGCAAAATGAGACTGGAGGCTCCCAAGGCAGCCCATGAAAGTGTTTCACCTAAGAAAGCGAAGCCAAGGAGCATCCCTCCTACTGGGAAAAAACAGGCCACCATGGAGATGGCGGTAGGTCCACAGTGTTCGAGCAGTTTGTAATAAATGATAAAAGCTGTAACAGTTCCTAAAAGGCAGAGGCCCATAATCCCTCCCCAGGCAGTTAAGGAAAGATTAGCAATTTGACTTGGATCTTCAAACATAAACATGAAAGGAAGCATCATGAGAGAGGAGCATAGGAGTTGCGCGGTAGGGCTGACAAAAGGAGGCTGTCCGGTAACATATTTTTTGGCGTAGACATGGCTTACGGCGTAGCAAAAAGCCGCAGCAGCACCAGCCATTATTCCCAAAGTAGATCCGGAAAGTCCCTGAGCAATATTTGGGGCAAAGAGTGCGGTTAATCCTCCCGCTCCCAAACCAATTCCCACTACCTTTTGAGGCTTTAAGCGATCGCTCGGGATGAAAAGATGCGCCAAAATGGCTGTAAACATCGGGGAGCACCCATTTAAAATGGCTGCCAGCGCGCTTTCGATCGTTTGTTCCGCGTAGCAAAACAGGACAAATGGCATCACTGATGCAAACAGAGCCATAATCGCTGAGTGGAACCAAAACCAAGGATCTTTGGGTAAAGCTTGTTTCTTAAAAGCCAAAATCCCTCCCAAAATAAGAGTGGCGATCGAAACGCGCAACGTCACGATCGAAAATGGCTGCAATTCATCTACGACCAGTTTGATGAATAAAAAGGAGGGGCTCCACATGGCTGTTAAAGCCAAAATCAGAAAAACGCGCTTAGCTGGACTCATAAGTTTGCCATTATAGCTAATCCCCCAAATCAAAACAATCGCCAGGGGATCGCAACAACATTTTGATCGACCCAATAACATTCATGTCCAGCATAGACGACCCCTGCAACCGCAATTTTTTCATCTCCGTAGGTTTTCATGAAGGTTTGGATTCCGCGGAGATCCCCTTTTGAAAGATTAGTTTTACACTTCATCTCAATCGGATAAAGGCGTCCATTCCATTCGAGAATGAGATCAACCTCGCTTCCTGAGGCTGTTCTCCAATGATACATCGCAGGCGGTAATTCAACCGCATTAAAACGCCTTTGAAAGGCATTTACACCCCAGGTTTCGAATAAAGGGCCTAATAATGGGGAGGAAAGCAAAGCTGCAGGAGAAGGGATCCGCTGCAAAAAGCAGGCTAAGCCAGTATCCCTCAAATATCCTTTGGATTTACCGCTAATCCTTTTAACGGTATTTCCAGAATAAGGGGGTAGCTCTATCCACTGATATGTATTCGATAACAGATCGAGCCAACGCTTAGCAGTAGAAGGGCTTATACCAATATCTCGACCTAGCTGTGATGAATTAATTTCTTGGGCTGTTAAAGCGCCTAGAAGCCTTATAAAGCGATCAAAATCAGTTAATTCCCGAATATTTTCCACAAGACGGACATCTCTTTCGATATACGTTTGGATATACGATTGGAAATAACTGGGCACTAGGTGATTTGGAAGATCGAGTAATCCTGGCATCCCCCCTCTCCATAGCCAATCTGGAAGGTGGTTTTCCAACTTTTTAGTCCGCGCAAAATCGATGAGTTGCGGAGGATTTTCTAACAAATAGAATAGCCAGTTCTCACCAATCGCTTGCCGATCCCTTTCACTTGGGGTAAGTCCTTCCAATTGTAGAATTCCAACGCGTCCTGCCATGCTTTCTGCAACGGTTTTTAGCATGCTTAGATTTTGCGAACCGGTCAAAAAATATTGTCCTTTTTGTGGAGATTCATCGATTTTTCTTTTCAAGGCCGGAATGAGTTCAGGAACATATTGAATTTCATCAAGGATTAAAGGAGGGGGAAAAGAATTTAAGAAAAGATCGGGGTCTTGCCTTGCTCCATAGAGATCTTGCACGGGGTCGAAAACAAAAGTTTTAATTTCAGGAAAAAGATGCTGAAGGAGGGTGCTCTTTCCAACTTGACGAGCTCCAACAATCAAAACAGCTTTAAAATATTTGGCAAATTCTTGAACTTTAGGTTGGATTAAACGGTATAAATAGTCCATATACCTTGTATTTTCATTATGATATCGTTAATTTGCAAGGTTTTTTGGGCTTTAGATGGGGCGTTTGAAGGCGGCCATAGTGATATCATCGCTTTGAGGAGCCTGGGCGACAAATGCTTTGACTGAATCTTCAACGACTTTAATGAGCTCATTAGCGGATGCGGAACTGTTATTTAGGAGCACTTCCTCAAGCCTTTTTTCAGAGAAAAGTTCTTTAGCGGAGTTCATCGCTTCGGTGACCCCATCGGTGTAGATAAAGAGGGTGTCGCCAGGATTGAGAGTTTCTTGGTGCTCTTCGTAATTCACCACTGGAGGATCGATAACCCCCAGAGCTAAACTTTTTTCTTGGCCGATCATTTGCAATTGACCGTTGGAGCGGATGAGATAGGGCCAGTTATGCCCAGCATTGCAATAGGAAAGTTTGCCGTCCTTTAAATCTAAAATAGCATAAAAGGCGGTAACAAACATGCTGGAGCGGTTATCTGCAGTTAAAAGTTCATTTAGTTGCACCATGACGTCGACGCTAGAGGGATTTTTTTTGGTCAAAGCGCGAAAGAGCGATTTGGTAAGTACCATATAGAGACAAGCTGAAATGCTTTTCCCCGACACATCAGCGATAAAAATTGCGAGACGATGGTCGTCGATCGGGTAAAAATCGTAAAAATCCCCACCCACTTCTTTTGCAGGTATCATTTTACCTTCTATTTGCAGAAGATGTTGTGGCAAGGGATTAAAATCGCATGGAAGCATCGATTCTTGAATGGCCTTAGCCACATCAAGCTCTTTTTGGATATCTTTTAAACGTGCTTCGGCGGTTAAAGCTTCACTGAGGCGTCCAAATTCGTCGATGATTTTACGAATGGTGAGTTCGAAATCGATAAAATCGATCGGCTTCATAATAAAATCTGAAGCCCCTTTATTCATCGCAATGCGGATATTGGACATATCTCCATATGCTGAAACCACAACCGCCTTATAAGGGCGATTGAGTGAATGTAAATTTTCCAGCAGGACAAGTCCATCCATCACGGGCATGTTGATGTCCGTCAGAACGATATGGATATCATTGCGCGTTTGTAAGATCTCCAAGGCTTCTTTTCCATTGGAGGCGAAAAAAAACTCAAACTCTTTATTCTTGATTGCCTTGCGAAATTTGACTTCAATGAGCGCTTGAAGATCGGGCTCATCGTCCACAACGAGCAGTTTCATGTCGTTCCTATTTGAAGGGTGCTGGTGGGATACATTTCATCAATGATAGTTTGGTATTTATCGATGATGAAATTGTGGCGTGGTTTATAGGAGCCGGAAAGTTCCCCAGATTCTACAGCCGCTTTGCTGTAGATAAAGCGGTAGTTACGCACTCTTTCCCATTGATTCAGGTGTTCATTGATTTGCTGAATGGAACGATCGATTTCACGTTTAATGAAATCCATTCGCAAGATCTCCTCAACGCTTAACTCTCCTAAATCCATCTGTTTTTTGAGTTTTTCAATCTCATCAAAATTGGGAAAAAGAAGACAAGTGACAAAAGGGCGGTTTTCGACGATTGCCACTGCTAATTCGACGAAGGGAAGTTGCCCCAACAACTCTTCAAGAACGGGAATATCAACAAATTCCCCATAAGAAGTTTTGAGTTTATCTGAGATCCTTCCCGTCATATGCAGAAAACCTGCAGGATCAAAAAAACCTTGGTCGCCTGTATGCAGCCAGCCGTCATTGTCCAAAACTGCTGCCGTTGACTGAGGATTGCGATAATAACCCTTCATCACGACATCCCCTCTCAGCATGATCTCTCCTGATGGGGAAAGTTGCACTTCTACTCCTGGCATGGCTTTACCGATGGTTCCAGGAGCACTTTCACCGGGACGATTGCTAATCACCGGGCACGCCTCGGTTAGCCCATATCCTTCCACAACGGGAATGCCGCAGTGGATAAAGAAATTTAAAATGTGGGGGTTCAAGGGAGCCCCGCCGCTCAGTAAGCAGCGCATTTTCCCTCCGAACAATTTGCAGACATTAGAATAAAGGATAAACCTAGCAAACGGATAAGACCATGCTGACACCTCCCGTTCCCGCGCTCGATTTAAAGCCCATTTCAAGAAAGGACGAACAATGGGATTAGCGTCTTTGATTTTGTGAACCACGGTATTATAAATTTTTTCCAATAGGCGAGGGACGCAGGTAAATAAAGTTGGTTTGATCTGATTGAACGATTTAACAAGAACGTTCATATCGTTTAGGAAATAGATCGAAACACCCAAAGCTAAGAGTGTCAAACACACATTGCGTCCAAGAATATGAGCAAGAGGAAGAATGCTTAAATAGAGATCATCTTGGCGTATTTTCATCCATTTTTCGGTATTTTCAAATTGGCATACAAGGTTTTTATGGGTCAATTCTACCCCTTTTGGAATAGCTATCGTGCCACTCGTGTAAACGATTGTTGCCGTATCAGACGGATTCACTGGTTTAGGGTTCCATCCCCCTTGTTTAATGGTTTTTCTGCCCAAATCGAGAAGGTCTTGATAGAGAAGTTGCTCTTTAAAAAAAGGAGTTGTGTCTAAGGATATAATTCTTTCAAAGTAATCGGTGTATTTTTCAGTCAAACGGTGACTGATGGGACCTGCAAGAAAGATCGCTTTTGCCTCTGATTGGGTGACTTCTAAAATAAAATTATCTTCCGAGATGTTGGGGAAGATGGGTACGGTGATCATTCCATTGAGCATGATACCCAAATCGCAAATCATCCACAGATGCGAAGGGGGCGCCATAATGGCCACTTTATCCCCAGCTTTGAGACCCATAATCTGTAAAGCAGCCGCAATGCACTTCACTTGGCGCAAGACTTCGGTTGTGGATAGGCTCGCCCAGTTTCCTGTTTTGTCTAAATAATTTAATGCTTTTGCATTGGGAATGCTTTTTTCTAATTTGGCAATAACTTCGGGGATAGTGGCGAGCATAGATCTTCCTGTAAAATAATTTCTATATCACGAGAAAGGTGAAGGAGCAAGTTTAATTCGTGGCAGCGAACGAGAGACAATTGAAAGTCAACGCAGAGACAGAGAGACGAGGAGGGGCTGAGAGAATTCAGATTGGAAAGAAAAGTACTGTGTTCTACCCCCTGCGTCTCTGCGACTTTGCGGCTCTGCGTTGAAAAATGGAAGATAAAAGGAAAAGAGATTTTGGTAATGATCTTATGTTCAGGGAATTAGGCGATTGGCAGCGTGATTGTCACCTCAAACTCATCCTGATGCTTCGTTACCTCAATAGAACCTCCATGTTCCTTAACAACAATATCTTTGGCAATGGAAAGGCCAAAACCTGTAGCCACTGAACCCCCCTGTAGAGAGAAAGGGGTAAAGATTTCGGCTAAGAGTTCATCAGCAATGCCATCGCCATTATCGTAAAATTTAATTTCAAGGTTATTTGTTAATTTAGTTGCTGTGACTGAGAATTGGGGTAAATACAGAGAGTCATTTTGCCATTTTTTGTACATAGCTTGATAGGAATTGTTAATAATATTTACAAAAACGCGGATGAGATCATTGGGGTAGCCTTCGATTTTTAACGGAGAGTGTTGCGGGGTGATCGTTATTTTAGGGTGAAAGGATCCATTTTTCGTTTTAAATGAATTCGCAACATGTTCAAGCGCTTGTGTGACTAAATCTAGCGGGTCGATCATTTCAGGTGAGCTTGCATCTTTGTGCGCGTATGATAACAATCCCTTGATGACCCCATCGGCTTTGCGTCCCTCTTCTTCAATCATTTTAAGCTCTGAACTGATCTGCTTTAAGCGTTGATTTCTTTCTCCGATGGGGCACTGTTTTATTTCATTTAAATGGGTTTGCACGGTGTGGATTAGAGTGCTTGCTTGCTCCAACGGTGAATAGAGTTCTGAGGCGATTCCGGCGGTCATCAATCCTAACGAAGCGATTTTTTCTTTCTGCAACATCTGTTCTTGCACGGATCGGATCGTTTTAAATGCTTCTTGGAGTTCTTTATTTTTATCTTGAAGTTCCTGGGTTCTTTCCTGAATGCGCATTTCCATTTTTTCATAAAGAAGGGCATTCATCACAGAGACGGCAATTTGGGAAGAGAGCAGGGTCAAAATCTTGGCTTTCTTAGAAGTAAACACCCCTTTAGCGGCCCGATTTTCAAGGTATAAAATCCCTGCGAGCTTTTGTTTGTGCTGCAAGGGGATACAGAGAACAGAGTGGGCGCTATTGCGTTTGATGAAGGGATCTTCTGCAAATGGACCTACTTTTTCGGCATCTTCAAGCAAAACAGGTTCACCTGTACGAAAAACATAGTTGACGATCGCCATGGAAAGATCGTTCCGTTTCTCTTCCAAAGGCAAGGGGTTTGGCAAGGGCATATAACGGTTATTGAGATAGATCTCTGAATGGACAAAAAATTGCGAGTCTTCCATTAAGATTAAAAAGGCGCGGTCGGCGCCTGCATTGACGATAAGAAGGTGCATAAGCGATTCGATCAACTTATCGAGGACAATTTCGCGCGAAAGGGTATTGGAAGCCTCTAAAATCGTGTTCACATCCAAAGTTTGAGTGGTTGTTCCAAAGGATGTTTTTCCACTCGTACCGTGCTCTAAAAGATTTTTTGAATTTGCCGCTGGCCGCGCGACTTCAAGAAGGTTTTTATAATGTGTGAACAATTGTTTGTATTTTGCAAAAGCACCCCATTGCTGATAGAGGCGGAGAGACTTCTGGAAAAGGATGCGGGCCCCATATTGATTGCCTTGTTCGTAAAAGTATTTTCCGAAAAGTTCATAGGTTAAAGCGAGATCTTGTACATTTTCACTTTGTTTAGCGGCATGGATAGCCATTTCGAAGAGGTCTTTGGTTTTTCTCGGAGTATTTTCCAACGTTGAATAATAAGCCTGAGCGATAAGGGAGTGGTGTTGATAGTTAATAGGTGAAGTGTTTCCCCACCTTTTCAAGTCCTTAAAGCTTTTTTTCAATTCTCTTGCATGTTCTTGAGAGGGAGATAGCTTAAGCATTTCAATCAAAGAAAGCGCATAATAAAAATAAAAGGGTTGCCATTCGGGCCAATGGGGATAATTGTCAATGTACTTTAGAACCTCTTTTGCCAAGGTCACGGCTTTTTGTGTTTGTCCGAAAAGGTAGCAAAGGTTTACATGCCAAAGCTTGTAGCGGAGCTGGCCAATGATATCGTTGCTTGGATAAGAAAATTCTGAAAATTCAGGAGGAAGGGGATCGGATGCATCTTGGGTAAATCCTTGAAGACAGTGGCAAACTTCGCGGTGTACGCAAAGTGATAATTCATCCACTTTAGATGAGTATTTCTTGATGTCGTTGAGGGTATCGATCAGGTTTTCGTAAATCTTCCCCAAGTTTTCCCCGACCAAAAGAGGGATCAGGTTGCAGTAAATGGCACAGGTGGCCCCAAGCGCTCCAGCTCCCGTTTCCATCATGAGCTTGTAGGCTTTTTTTATCGGTTCTACGGCATCTTTTAAAGGAGCTTTCCAGCGGTGCATGAAGGCATAATATGAAAAAATCGTCGAAGCTGTTTCTGGCGTTTTGGGGTAATGATTAGAAACAGTTAAGGCAATTTTACCAAGTCTATAGCTTTCTTCATATTTCTTCATGATCTCAGAGCCCATGAAGATCGAAAAAATTCCGATCCCATTGGCACTATTTTGTGTGAGCCCTTTATTTAAGGTGATCAAAATAATATCGACCGCGTTTTTAATGTATTGCGTTTTTTTATTCAGAATAAAGGCCGGATAACTGAGAGAGCTTAAAATGCCCGTAATGACATGTGCATTGGGATCAGAAGCCACGCCCATCGTTTCTATCGATTCTATTTTTTGGAATAGAAGTTTCCATTTCAGGTAAAGGAGCGTTTTGATCATGCTCCAATGCGAGGGGTCAACTTCGAAATGATAGCCATAGAGAGCTAACGCTTTTTTGGCTTCTGTGAAGAGGCGATCGTAATTTCGCTGTTGGGCGTAGGCCATGAGTCGTATGGCCCAAACCTTTCCTTGGTCTGAAGGGTTTTTGCTGTGTTGAAGCAAATTTTCCAGAATCGTTTCAGCCTCTTCTGATCCACCTGTCACCAAGAGGGCAGTTCCTAAATTCAGGTTGAGTTCTTGCGCTAAATTTTCTTCCTTTTCCCCTTTGAGATCAGATGTGAGCTCCCTCCCTTTGCGAAAATAAGGAATAGATTCGAGGAGCGCCCCTGAATCCTTGGCTTTTACTCCAGCCATCAGATTGAGTTTGGCAAGTTCGAGCTGATCGATGCGGTTCCATCCCTGGATATCGGCATGATTTAGATGATTGACAATCTCAATCACTTGCTCTCCTAAACGCTCTTTCGACGTACGCGATAACAACGTGCGTCCTATTTTTTCATGAAAAGCGTTCTTTTCTTGTTCATTGAGCAAGGAATAGACTGCCTGCTGGATCCGGTCATGCATAAAACGGTACGATTGACCTTCTTCTTCTTGTAAAACCAGATCTTTGCGCAACGCTTCCTTCAACAGTTCCCGCACTGCATCTTCTGAAAATCCGGTGATAGGGGCAATGAGGTTCAAAGGGAAGCGGCTTTCAATGGCCGAACCAATTTTTAAAAGGTTTAAAATTTGGGGATCGACTCGCTTCAATTCATCAACTAAAAAATCAACGACGTTATCGGTCACTTGCAATTGGGCGATTTTCTCCAAATCGGCTTTCCAGGCTAATTCTTTAAGATCAAATGATAGGAGGCTTTCTTCGTAGAGTTTTTTCAAAAGCTGAAGAGCAAAAAAAGGATTTCCTTGCGATTTTTTATAAAGCAAAGATCCCAATTCCAGGTTTTGCGCATAAGACCCTCCATACGAATCTTGAATCAGTTCTTGAAGCGCATCTTCTGTTAAAGGTTGCACTGGTAAATTGAAGATCTCACCCCCCTTATCGCTAATCTCTTTCAAAGCTTGGTAGGTTGGGTGCGAGGGGGTCATTTCATTATCGCGATAAGCGGCGATAATCAGAAAATTTTTGATCGCTGGATCTTCAAAAAAATAGATCAGCAAGTTCAAGGACGACTCATCTGCCCACTGTAAATCATCTAGGAAAAGGATGATCGGATTTCCTTTTCTAGGCAAAACTTTGAAAAAATTAATTAAAGTATACTTAATCCGATTGAGAGTTTCCTGTGGGGGGAGTTTTAATACAGGAGGTTGTTTGCCCACAATATGTTCAACATCGGGTACGATGTCGATCAGAACTTGACCGGTTTCCCCTAACACTTCCGTGAATTTTTTCTTCCATTCCTGCAATTGTTCTTCAGGCTCCATGAGCATTTTTTGGACGAGTTTTTGCAGAACTGTGGCGATCCCTTGATAGGGAACTGTGCGTTTAAATTGATCAAATTTCGATTGGACAAAGCGCCCTCCATGCGAAGCCATTAGTTTCTGTCCCTGCGCCGCTAAGCTCGACTTACCGACCCCTGCGTTACCGCTCAAGGTAAGCAATATTTTCCCCCCCTTTAATACCTTTTCGAAATTGTCCAAAAGTTGCGTTTCTTCTCGCTCCCTGCCATACAATTTTTCAGGAAAATGAAAATGGTCGTAGATATCTCTTTGCCCGATGGTGAAATTGGGTTCTTCAAAAGAGCTTAAGTCATCCATCAACCCAAAAGCGCTGTGATACCGCTCTTCACTACTTTTAGCTAAACATTTAAGTAAAATATTGCCCAAGTTGGGGGGTAAAGTGGTAGGAGGGGGAGGTTGTTTGGCAATATGGGCGTGAATGTAATTTAAGGGAGAAGATTCCTTGAACGGCAACTCACCCGTGAAAAATTGATATAGAACTACCCCTAAGGAATAGATGTCGGAGCGGTAATCGAGTTGCCGATTGATTCTACCTGTTTGTTCTGGCGACATATAAGGGAATGTCCCTTCGATGTCTTCAGGAGGCAGCAGTTGTTGTAATTCTTTTCCAAGAAGAGTGGAGATCCCAAAATCGATGATTTTGACCTTCGCGTTGTGCCTATCCACTAAGATATTTTGGGGTTTTATATCCTTATGGATAATCTGCTCATGGTGGATTTCTCCGAGCGCTCTAGCAATCTCTATGGCAATCGACACTTTGTTGGACAGAGGAAGGGGATCGTCGATAATTTCCTGAAGGGAAGGATGGGGAAAATCCTCCATCACTAAAGCAATGCTATTGGGTAAAGTGAGTAACTCTAGAGTTTTTACGACCCGTGGGCTTGCAATCCCCCGTTGCCGTTCATATTCGATGCTCAATTGCTGGATCAGTTTTGGAGTTGAAGCTTCAGGTTTTAAGAACTTGATGACGACCGGCTGCTGATCCTCTTGTCGGACTGCTCTCAGCAGCAAGGTGTGTTTGCTCTCATAGATCTGAGAAACATTTTTGTAATTTTTAAATATTGGATCGTTCACTATTTCCCTGCGGTGTTATTGGAAGGGTAATGATAATAGCTGTGAATTCACCCGGCTTGGATTGCAGCTGTATATTCCCTTGGTGCTCTTTGGCAATAATATCATAAGCGATTGAAAGTCCAAGGCCTGTACCCGAACCAGCAGGCTTAGTGGTAAAGAAAGGTTGAAAAGCCTTTGAGAGCAGTTTGTTGGAAATTCCCGCGCCATTATCTTTGATCGCGACAACCAATTGACGATCCCTTTCGGCGATTTTTATTTCCAAAGAGGGATTAAAATGGGGGATTTGAATTTTCTTTTGTTCCATCGCGTAGAATGCATTGTCAAATAAGTTTATAAAAACCCGTGTGAGGTCGCTTGGTTGCCCTAGAATTAAGGAAATGGGCTCAAAATCTTTTACCAATGCAGTTGTAAAAAGGGGCGACCTCTTTTGGAAGGCTGTATAACTGAGATCAAACGCTTCTTGGATAAGAATCGGTAGATCGATGAGGGTTCTGTCCGTGCTGGTATGGGTGTGCTCTAACATCCGCTTTAAAATGACATTTGCGCGTTTGTTGTGCACATCGATTTTGGCAACACTCTCTGTTAACTCTCTCAATGTTTCCTGAAACGCATTTTCGTTCTCAATATGAGTATTCAGTTCTAGCGCTTGTTCCTTGGCTACATCGGAAAAATTGATAATAAAATTGAGGGGGTTTTTTAATTCATGCGCAATCCCTGAACTTAGAAGACCCAAAGATGCCAATTTCTCCTGTTGCACTTGTTGCTGATGAACTTTCTCCACGTTTTGCAAGGCGTGTTCTAATTCTTGATTGCGGGCTTGTAACTCCAAGCTCCTCTCTTGAACCCTTTTTTCGATCTGTGCGTAATATTGAGCATTTTCTAAGGAAATGGCGATTTGTGGAGCTAGGAGGGATAAATGGGATACTTTCTCTTTGGTGAAAGGGGAGTTTTCATCGAGATTTTCTAAATAGAGTACTCCTGATAATTCTCCCTTATGGATAAATGGGAGGGTGAAGATGTTCTTTGGTTTTTGTTCGGATAGGTAAGGATCCGATTGAAGATTCTCATCTAAATGGGGATCGGTTAGGCGATAGGCTGATTTAGAGCGAATCGATGCTTTAATCGCAGCTAGAGGAAGAAGTTCTTGTTTCGTTTCAATTAAGGCGGGATCGGAATGGTGAATACACTCCTCATTTTTTTTCTTGGAAGCGATCAGAAACGAGAGTTTATCTTTATGTAAAATGAGATGCCCGTTGTCTCCTCCACTTGCCTCGCCAAGGCGCAAAATGGAAGTAGCCAAATTTCTCAGCTGTATTTCTTGAGTCAAAACGATTGAATTTTCCAAAAGGACGTTGATATCAAAATCACTTCCAAAGCTACTGGTGATGGTTTGTTGCTCTTCCATCCTTTTTTCAGGTTCTGCCGTTTGATCCAGGTAACTTGAGTAGGTTAATCGAAATTCCCTTTTTTTCGCTTCGGCACCCCATTGAGAAAAGAGTTGGAAGGCTTTATTGAAATAGATGGACGCTTGTTCTTTTTGGTTCAGTGAGACACAGAAACGTCCCAAAGTTTCTAAGGCAATTGCGGCCTCATGGATAAAATCCCCTTTTAATGCAGCGTCTACAGCATCCAAGTATAAATTTTCTGCGATTGTATCATTTCCTCGGAGCCTTTCCATCTCTGCTGCAATGAGATAGTCGTGATGAGCATAGTTAAGGGGTGAGGCTTTAGCCCATCGCTTAATTTTTTTATAGGATTGCCCCAGTTTTTTCCAGGCGCGAGGATTGGTTTGCGGAGAATGGATCGTTGATGCAAGAGCTAGGCTAAAATAAAAATAAAAAGCGTTCCACTCAGGCCAAATTGGATACTGATTTTTATGTAAAAGGGCCTTGTCACCTTCTAGGACGGCTTTGTTGCCATCGTTAAAGAGGGTGAGTAAGATTGTTCGCCAAATTTGGTAGCGCAGTTTATTTGTGGGGAATACCTCTTTATCTTTAAATTCAGGGGGAAGAGGATCGGTAAAATCATTGGTCAATCCCATCAAAGCGCTGCAAACTTCTCGGTGTACGAAAAGAAGCTGTT